>Ga0075574_110_pt2 | contig 22350 bp, 20 predicted proteins | sample RifGroA1_FD_68160 | JGI IMG/M metagenome (GOLD analysis project Ga0075574, IMG submission 68160) | candidate division WWE3 bacterium GW2011_GWA1_46_21
AAATCGGAGATTGGGTTTGCGCAACACATGGAAAAGGGGCAACCTCCCATCGCCGAAGATTTTGAGCGGCGAATCAAGTCGATACTAAAAGACCAGTTTAAGCCGGAATTCCTAAATAGAATCGACGAAGTTGTAATATTCAGAACGCTAACCAAAGACGACATTGAGCAGATTGCGCAGTTGCAGCTTGCATCTACGCAGAAGCGTTTAGATGAGCAAAACATTAAATTGGTTGTGAGTAAGCCTGCGCTGAAACATTTGGTTGAAATGGCTTACGACGAGGAATACGGCGCGCGCCCGCTGAAGCGGTTGATTCAGAAGGAAATTGAAAACAGGCTGTCTGCAATGATGATTGCCGGCGAGTTGGAAGCGGGCGATGTTGTTGCGGTATCATCGCGGGATGGCCGCTTGTTGGTTGATGTGAAAGAAAAAGCTGTGGTTAGTGCAAAAAAAGCGTAACTTGCCAAAAAGCTTGTTTTTTGTTAACCTCATCACGCTAAACCAAGGAAGATATGAGCGAACAAACACAATTCAAATTCAGACCCGGCGACACCGTTAGGGTGCACTACAGAATAATTGAGGGCGACAAAGTAAGAACACAGCCGTATGAGGGAATTGTAATCTCTAGGCGCGGGGCTGCTACGTCTAAGACTTTTATTGTCAGAAAATACGGCGCCGATGGAATCGGCGTTGAAAGAATATTTCAGTTGTCATCGCCAAACATTGAGAAACTGGACATTGTGCGCCGCGGCGATGTAAGACGCGCTAAACTCTTTTATCTGCGCGGTCGAACGGGCAAGCTGGCTACCAGAGTCAAAGAAGCGGTTGCGAAGAAACAAGCCTGACGTTGACCACAGTCTGCGGGGGTGTAGCTCAGTGGTATGGCTTTTTCGCTTCGCTCAAAAGCCATGCGTTTGAGTTATAGCCCGCTGTAGCGGACTATAACATCAAACTAACGAGCACCTGCTTATACCGTTTATGTAGTTAGTACAATATGTAAATTTGGGGGTGTAGCTCAGTGGTAGAGCACCTGGCTTTTAACCAGGGTGTCGAGGGTTCGATCCCCTCCGCCCTCACCAATAAATTTTCCTTCTCCTCAGAAAGTGGTAACCTATAATCTATTGCGCTTTCCTTAACCCTTCAATTTTTATGCTACTCTTATTCATGTGAAAAACACCGCAGCAAAGTCCGCCATAACACCGTTGTTGGCAGTCGCCATGCCTACAATGCTGCTGCTTTTGCTAAATCGCGGCAATTTTGCCATCAACGACGATTGGATCTTTGCCAGGCAAGTTGAGGCTTTTTTGGCTGGAAACATCACGCTAAGTGTTTTAATAGACCCGAGCTTTATTATCCAGGATATTCTTGGAAGCGCTTGGGCAAAACTGTTTGGCGCGTCATTTGTTTCGCTGCGCTTTTTGACAGTAGCAATGTATGCTGTCTCCCTGCTTGGCGTTTATAAAATTTTGCAGATGCTAAAGACGCCGGTTATCGTAACAGCCATTGCCCTTGCGACGCTTGCGGTCAACCCTCTTATTTTCACGTCGGCGCTAACTTTTATGACCGAAATATATTTTCTGTGCTTTTTTGTTTGGAGCATTTATTTTTTCCTACAACGCAAATGGCTGTTTGTGGGAGTTACAATAGGACTTTCCATTTTAGTCAGGCAGACAGGCGTGGTTGCATATATTGCCGTTTTGCTCTTTTTGGTGATGGAAGCACTGCGCATAAAAAACTGGAAAAACTCTTTAGTCAGCGCGGTTTTTGTCACGGTGCCGGTTGTGGCAGCATTCTTTGTGTATGCCGTTTGGCCAAGGTACACGCAGGACGGTACGCTTGACGGTGTTTCTAACCTGCTTGCAAACGTTGGCGGTCTTGGTGGGTTATCGGAGAGGCTGCGGCTGCTTGTTTACTCGCTGCCGTATTTTGGCTTTTTTGCATCGCCGTTGCTTTTTGCAAAGAAAAGGCAACTGCCAAAAATTTGGGTTGCACTGCTGTTAATGTTAAGCGCCGGGTTGTCGATCTACCTCTACAAAGTCGACGTTTTTGCGCCCGGGAGTGTGTTTTACATTGAAGGGATTCACGCAAAGTCTAATTTTAGGCACGCTTTGACCATTTTTGACAACACATTGTTTAAACTGCCCTTTGCACTTTTCGTTTCCGCAACCGTTGTTTTGTTAGTTTACGATTTTGTCAATAACATCAAAAAATTCCTAACCAACACGCCTTTGCAGTTTTTAGGGCTTCTTTTACTCGGTTCCTTTTTCATCAACCTTTTTGGCACCGACTTCTACGACAGATACTTAATTGTGTCAATTGTTTGTGTAGTCTTAATCCTTACAGTTTTGTATCTAGAAGAGAATTTGCGATTAAAATGGGCACTTATGCCACTTGTTTTGCTTGCCGCAATGACGCTTTTCCACCAAATTGACTTTATGTCTTCAACAAAAGCTGTTTGGGAGCAGGCGGGTAAAATAAGCCAGCAAACCGGTTTGGTGACTGGAATTATGTCAGACGACGTTTATGCCAAATATTTTAACGCCAAAAAACAAAACGACTACACCGGACTTATAAGCACAATGCCGGCTGGGGGTAACTACAAATGCTACGTACAGCAATACTCGCAGGACACACAATCTCCGGTGCTGGCATCCCTTACAATGATTAACGACGCTCTAGAACGGAAATTCGAAAATCCGCGTATCTACGAAAGCAAAAAGAGAGACGGCATTCCACGCGTCACAAAGCACTTAGGTGAGCTTTTATATAATCAGGAATACTTTTCACCGGCATACAATTTGGTTGGCAGAAAGGCTTTTGTGGGGAGTTGGTGCACAACTGGCGAAAATTGACGTAATACTGTACAATAAGTGCAACTCTTTCGATGTCAGAGACTCTTTTGTAGTATTTCCCATCACTGAGTACATATTAATGAAATTTTTCGAAGGGCGGTGAATATATAAAATGAAACTATACGTAGGAAACTTACCCTATTCTTTTGACGATGCAAAATTGAGCGATTTGTTCAGTCAATACGGCGATGTTACATCGGCAGCTGTCATTAAAGACAGAGACACAGGAAGAAGCAAAGGCTTTGGATTTGTAGAACTTGGAAGCGACTCAGCAGGACAAGAAGCAATAAACGGTTTAAATGGTAAAGACTATGAAGGAAGAGCTTTGGTTGTGTCAGTTGCAAGGCCAATGGAACCCAGAGAAAAAAGAGGCGGATATTCTCGCTGATTTGAGCTCTGAATAGCTTAAGAAGTGCCGATTGTGTTTTCACGTCGGCATTTCTTTTTTGGTGACCCCAGGGGTAGTCGAAACCCCGTTTTCAGGATGAAAACCTGATGTCCTGGCCGCTAGACGATGGGGCCGCGTTGTAGCATACACGCTGTATTGTACCAAAATCTGGTAAAATGTGGTTGCCCAAAGTAATGAACGCTTTATCGCAGATAATATCCTATATAGTATCCTTTTTTTTATTGGCATTGCCAACTATAACCTTCACCGAAGGCGTTGTTGGCCAGCCGCGATCGTTTTTTTCTCATCAGACGCTTACCCAGTCCGACAAAACAATTTCTCACTTAATATACAGAGGTCTTTTTAAACACGATATTTTTGGCACGCTAGTACCCGATTTGGCGGACAATTGGTCAATTTCCGATGACGGGCTTGTTTATACAATAAAACTGAAAGAAGGCCAAAAGTGGTCTAATGGAGACACAATAAACTCTGACGACCTAATTTATACAGCATTTAAGACTTTACCGCTTCAAGATGTTGCTACTGACAAGGTAGATGAAAGAACGGTTAGGTATACGCTACCGAACAAGTTCTCGCCATTTTTGAGTTTGCTTACGGACGGGGTAACAAAAGCAAATGCAGAAGAAAAGGAAGATAAGATTATTCCCGTCACAAGCGGCAAATTTAGAGTTTTAACGGTAAAAAGGTCCGGGCCCATTGTTAAAGAGGTGATACTAAAGAATAACGACAAAAAAGATAACATTCAGACGCTGGTTTTTAGATACTACGGCAGTAATGACGAGCTGGGGATGGCAGCCAGGTTAGGGGAAATTGACGGATTTTTAACACAGAATAACTTAGAGCTTGAAAGGTTTACAAATTACAGATTTCCGGCTCAAAGCGTTTATTACGCATTGCTTTTTAATCTTCGAAAAGACGCTGTCGGCGACTTGGATTTTAGAAAAGCGCTTGCGAAAGTTTTGCCGTTGGATACTATGATTGGGACGTACGGAATTGCGGCGCAAGGCCCAATAAGCAGAAGCCCGTTTACCGATGCGCAGTTGAAGTTTGACTACTACGATAAAGATTATGTATTTGATTATTCAACCAAGACAGTAACTCTAACCGTACCGGACATAAAATCGCATCTGGAGTTGGCAAGCCGGATAGCAGATGTTTGGAAAGATGCTCTGGGTGTTACCGTAAATGTTATAAAAGTTGATCCGAGCAAAATAGACAAAAATGTTATTGAACCGCGCGATTTTGAAATTTTGTTTTATGGGCAGGAAGTTGGGCACGATCCGGATAGATACGTAAATTGGCATTCAACACAAATTGATGCACCAGGTTTGAACATTACGGGATTTAAGCAAGTCCGTGCCGATAGAGCTTTGGAGGAAGGGAGAAACGAAATAGATGTAAACAGGCGATTCACGCACTATGCAGAATTTCAAAAGTCAATAATTGAAAATATGCCTGTCATATTTTTGTATCACCCTTTTAACAATTATTACGTCTCAAAAAACATAGGGGGACTGGGTGAGAAATACACTTTTGGTTTAAACGACAGATTTTTGGATTTTTCAAACTGGAAGCGGCTTGAAACCAATTGATTTGATATAATGCCCACAGGTATGGTGGCTGTAGTTCAGAGGCAGAACGCCGCCCTGTGGAGGCGGATATCGTGGGTTCGAGTCCCATCAGCCACCCCAAATCTATTTATCCCGTGGATTATGTTGACGCCCTTAATACCGTCTTCGGACAGTACATCCCAATATTTATCACCAAGCTCTTTTCTAAGAAAAGCTCTATATACTGCCTTTTCAATTGTTTTGTTCACAAAGAACAGATAAGTATCTTTGTTGCTGTATTTCTTTATAAGCTCAATGAAAGGAGTTATACCAACGCCACCCGCTATCATGACTTTGGGTAGTTCGTTGTGCCCTTCGCGCGTAAAAACGCCGTATGGGCCATCAACGTATATTTTGTGTCCAACGGCAATCTTTGAAATTTCTTTTGTAAATGTGCCAAGCGCTTTTACGCCAAAAGTTAGCGTATTTTCGTCAAAATCCATCCCCATTACTGTAAATGGGTGCGACTCGCCAAATCTTTTTATTTGCAGGTAGCAGTATTGGCCAACTTTGGGGAAGATCATTTTGGACACGGTTTTGAATGTAAAAACAAAGATGTCATTTCCCACAAGCTGTTTTTCCGTGAGGACAAATTCCTTTTTGCCAAAGCCAAGAAATTTTGCAAGCCTGTAAACTAAAAATATTTCGGAAATCACTATCAACGAACTCCACAATCCTTTTAGAACAGGGCTGGTATTTAGAACTGTGCCAATACTACCCGCATGTATCATCGCCAATAAGAGCATGGGATAGGCAAGATAGTGTATATAAAGCCACGGGCGATACTTTAGCTTTGACCTTAAAACCGCACTTGTGACCCAAACAATCGCAAAGAGTAGAAAAGCTATTTTTCCCAGCAACACCCCTACTTCAAACGGATCGGCCAAGTTTGCATTTGGCGACAGTATGACCGGCAAAGAATAGACATAAGTTTTTGTTGCTACGTGCGCCAAGACAAATACAACCCCGTACTTGCCTAGCTTCTGGTGCAATTTGTTGACGGCAACCGTGTTGGAGGTAAATCTTGAGATAATAAACCTAGACCCCAGAATCAACTGAAGCATTAGCAGCATTATGCCAACAAGCCCTAGTACACTCCCGGTCGAGTTGATTAAAGAAGACATTTCTCAGATATTCTAAGCTATAATACTAAAATGAGAAAATTGGCTATTCCGACCCTGTTTATTTTTGTGATTTTATTGGCGCTTTCTGGGTACCTTGCGGCTAAATACCTTGGATTTGTGTCAAAGACTAAGCCGCAATCCCAATCGGTTTCCAGCAGCAAATCGTACGAGGTAAAGGAAGTAGCAAACGGATTATACGTGCCGTGGAGCATTGCATTCACTTCTGAGACCAGGTTTTTGGTGACCGAACGAGACGGTAAGAGTCGAAGGCAAGAATTATGGCTGGCCGTTGGTGTCGCATGAAAGAACGGCTACGGGATTGGAATCACCAAGAACCACATTCACACCTGCTGTAGCTCCCGCCTCGGCACTAATATATTCGGGCAAGCTTTTCCCGCAGTTCAAAGGCAACCTGTTTTTTGGCGGCTTGCGCGGTGAGGGTTTGTTTAGAGTAGAACTAACTGAAACCGGCAACGTTATAAGCTACGAAAAACTCGCCAATGTAACCTTTGGGAGAATTCGGGATGTTGTGGAAGCACCAACCGGCGAAGATTTACTTCTCAACCAGCAACACGGACGGCCGCGGAACGCTCAGGCCAAACGACGACAGAATCTACAAACTGACACCGGGCAACTAAAGTCTTGCACCAGCCTCTTTCAACGTGTATATCTCAAATTCGTTTAAATAACTGATGTCGTAGTTATTGGCATTATTCCTCGCATACGCGTAAAACGGAGTTTCCGGTTCCTTCATGATTTCAAACTTGTCAAATATTAAATATCTGAACGTGTTTATCTCTATGTCCAAAATTTCCCAATCAAGCTGTTCTTTTCTTGAGACAAACAAGTTGTCTTGCAGACCAAAGAAATACCATCTGCTGCTGCGTATTGAACCAAAAACATAAATTCTTTCGCCATTCGTAAAGTTAGCGGTTTTTTCCGCCATGTGTTTGTAAAGTGCATTGTAGCCGGTTGGTGTTTCTGTGATCGCGAATGCTACACGAGAGAGAAAGAGCGTCAATACAAGCGAAACTGCCAACAACTTGCCTGTCCTCTCAAATCTTTTGTGTATCTCGTAAACCAGAACAACAACAAGAAATACCAACGGAAGCTCAAAATATGCAATGTAGCGGACTTGCTTAACACCCAAGACCTGATTAAATGAAAAGCTGATTAAGAGAAATAAAAGCCAATAATACGAAAATAGGGATTTTTGCACAAATGCAGAAAATGGTGCGATAGCAGCACCCACAAGAAGGAGTGGATTATATCTTTCTATAATGAAATGGAAGTAGTACCAAACCGGCGATTTTATAAAGGCAATATCGTTTATAAAGTGAATTTTGCCTTTTTGGTCGCGGAGAACAAAATAATCATCGTATATGCTTTTGACATGACTCAAATAGCCCTGGGCTCCGGTAACAATTAGCTGCGGTAGAAAAACAATAAAGTAACTGGCAAATAAAGCTAGCCCGGCGGACAAGATGTCCATGAGGTCTCTGTTGGCGATTTTCCGCGCCGGAATGTACTTAAATACAAATATGGCAAGTAGCGAAAACGGCGCGAGCAGAATGGACGGTATCTTTGTGGCTAGCGCCAGGCCAAAGAACACCCCTGCGAGTACAATGTGTCGGCGGTTTTCGTGTTTTATATACAATAGAAAATTGAGATGAAATAACAACCACAGTAACAGAAGCGGGCCTTCAAGCATTAACATACGCGTCTCAGTAAAAATGAACGGCGACCACAAAAGCACTGCAGACCCAAACAGCGCCCACCAACTGCCCAAGAAACTTTTTATGATAAAGAAAGTAACTAACCCCGAAAGGAGCAACGTCAGCGCAAACGGCGTTCTAAGCAGAAAAACACTTCTCCCGCCAAGCATTTGTGTAACGCCCGCCATGTATTTTCCCAGGGGTGGAACTTCTGTATTCAAGCTAAAGTCGCCAAGCTTGAATATAGCTTCCCCGCTGTAGAAATACACCAGCTCGTCTGTGAAGAAGGATCGGTGATCCAACTTATAAAGTGTGAAAACTGCCGATGTTATTAGAAGAAAGAACAATAAAAGGTACGTTTTAGTCATTGGCTCCTGGTTTCCCAAAAAAGATAGCGCTTATAACAGATCCGACTACTGATACCCACCCTACAAGCCCAAGGCCAAGCGGTACAATTTCTTCAAGAAACAGATTAATTACCGCGTACTTTGTAAAGCGCGTGCCCACCGGGAACATAAGGTCCAGCATGTCAGTTTGGATTTTGAGAAAAAGGTGTTTCTCATACTCAAATTTTAGAGTCAGCAGCAAAAAACCGAAAAATAGAAAGAAGGTACCGCGGTTTGGTTTTAGTGCGCTCATCATGAAGAACACAACCGTTAGTGTGCCGAACACTACTAACGCGCCGTTATGATCCAAAAAAGAAGACAATGTGGACAAGATTGCAGCAGGCATAATTACAACACCTTCTTGTATAAGTATACCGTTGGATTAATGTATAGACTAAAGGGAAATGTTATGTTTTTTACCTCAACAAGTTCGTAGTTAGTCTTATACCCTTCGTTTACATCTTGATTGTCAAACGAAAAATCATACATATAATCTTTGCCCAAATTCCTGTGGGTAAGTTTCCAGGCGTTTGTGGCTTGAATCTGCTCTTTTGGAACGGCTGAGCTTTGGGATAACTCCGTTGCTCGCGTCCAAATATATCTGTTTAGGGTAATAAACTCGCCGGAAAATTGGTAACTCAACACAAACAGAAACAAGCAAAAAACCACAAACATAGACTTTGCGGGCTTGGTCAGATCACTGAGATAGGGTAACCCACCCAGAACAATTAAAGGTAAAAGCAGAATTAAATACCTGTCATAAGTTTTCTGGGCTATGAGAAGCACAAACACATACGCAGCTGCCGTTACAAGGTAGTAGTTTAGTCCCTGCTTCACTTTGAGAAGAAACAGAGCAACGGCTGTACTCCCGGCAATCTTTGCCAAGATCTCCCAGTATTTATATAAATCGTAAATGCCGCTGAAGTAATATTTTGTTCCGCCAATGCTTCTTGGAAAGAACCCTTTGCGTTCAAAAATATTGTCCAAATACGGAAACTCACCCCAAGCCAGCACGTGTGGATCAAAGTACTTGCCCGCTATATAAATCACGCCAGTTAAAACAACAGCGGGTAAAAGCAACTTTCGGTTTGTTGATATGTATTTCTGTGCGATAGCAAAAACCAGTGGTACTAGAAAAGCAGCCATGTAAATTACGATTGCGCAGATCAATGCGAAAGAATATTTATAGTCCGCAAGATGTGCAAATTCCAAACCTTTTTCAATCATCTCCGCAGTCTTTGGAAATAAATTGTTGTAGTAGAAAAAAAGCAGCGCAAATATCCCTGCTTCGAGCGCGGCATGTTTGTATTGCTTCTTGAGCAGTAAGAATGCTGCCGCACCTATTGGAAATACAAACGCAAGCTGACGCACGAAGAAAGCAGGCAGTAGTAGCGCGTTTGCGATTATAAAATCGCTGGATTTGCTTGTATTTAGAAATTTAGAAAAAAAGTATATATGCAACAGCGAAAACAACAAAAAATAGTTTTCGGTCATAAATCCCCACATGGAGTAGACAACGATAGGGTTGAAAAACACCAATCCGGTAAGTAGGGTACGGGTAACTGTGTCTTTAACACCAGAATAGCTTAAAGTTTGAAAAAAAACTGCGGCGGCTGTGATGGTTACCAAAAGTGTTAAAACAGGTAGCCGGTTAAGGCCAAACATACTTGAGAACACAAGCCCCAATACCCCCTGAGTGTAAAATGTTGGTGCGGTGATTGGATCAAGAGAAAAGTCGCCCGTGCTAAACTTTGAGACGTTTTTGTAATAGACCCAGTCGTCGTTTTGATAAAAGTTTATACTCGCAGCAACCGGCAGGAGAATAAAGAAGACTGCAAACACAACAAGCGCGTTTGGCAACCATCTCTTTATTAATGCTTTATTTGCATCTAAAAACATACACAACCTTTGCATCATGTGGGCCAAACTCGGCATCTGGAATATTGCAGTATTGGTTTTGCGGCGATTTTCTGTCAAAGTCAAGCGAGGTGACGAGAAATTTTGACTGATCGTTAAATTCACTTTGCGTTTTACCTTTGTAGTATAACGAGAATGCATCTGTGTTATTTGGAACAAACACGTAATTATCCCTTCCCTTTGTATTTAAGTACCGCGCTGCGTTGGCAAAGTATGCGCCACCGTTTTCATAAATTCCCAGAGTGATCGCCGCCTTAGTTCCGCCAAGTATAGGGGAGTAGAAGGCTGAGTATACTGGGTAGAAGTTAATTACTAAGCGCCGACATGCCCACCGCCGCTATCAAAAGCAAGCAGGGTATAAAAGCAACCGCGTATCTGTCTATTTTTTGGTCGGAGACGGTTAGTACAATAAAGAATGTGGCCAGAAAAAACAAGATATGAAACACGTAATTGGACTTGAGCAGCGACTTTATTTGTAACAAAGAACCCAGAAGAAAAGCAATTGTTAGGGGAGAAAGTCTAAACAGCAATATAATCAGATAGTAAAAATGAGAAAAGGGCCCTGTGAAATAACTGCCCCGCACGTCTTCACTAACTGCGGAGGTAATTGCGCCGTAAAATTTAGTTAAAACAAAGATGGGGTTTACAACCATTGCGGCTGCGCACACCTTCTTACAACAATAAAGACTAGCAACGGCAAAACAATTAACGAAGTTAGTTTTGTATAAACTGCCAACAGAGCCAGCAGCGATGACCATATAAGATAAATGTTTTTATTGTGTTTCTGCCAAAGTAAGACTAGCAAGAATGCGGCAAATCCTAGGTATGTTTCTAGTGATGTTAAGTGAAACCACCTGTCTATGCCAATCAAGTACGGCTCCGCAGACATTAAGAAAGCAAATATAAGAGCGGTTCTACTGGAATACAGCTTTGCTATCGCGAAAGTGTGGACTAACAATAATGCCGCCAGCATTAGCACTATAACGGCTTTTGACGCACCGTGGATTATGGGAAACCAGTTTGCATTCTCAAGCGTTCCTGGAGACTTAGTGTAAGTAAGTTGATACCAAAACGCAGCTTGTTTTGTTGCCGCATTGAGCCACATTAGAGTTACTCCCGGTTGATAATGCTGATAAGTTGATATGAAATCGCCGGTCTTTAGTGCCGTCAAAAACTTTTCTGATCGCCTGTGCCATCTTGCCGCATCCGAGTTTACCAAATCGTTGCCAAGACCTGTTAGCCTCATAAGCAGGAATAGAAGCATAATTGCTGCCAACAAGATTTTATATCTATTCATGTTTGAAAAATCCGGGGTTAATTTTTGATTGCCAAACTAATGTTACCCCAAGCGCTGCTGCTAAGAACACACCAATATAAAATTTTGTGGGTATGTAAGTTAATTCTACTTGGTGGTTGCCGGCACCAAGGTTAAATTCAAGAAATAATGCTGATTTTTGGTTTGTGAAGGATTGGTTTCTTCCGTCAACCGTTAGCTTCCAACCGGGGTCGTTCCTGACAAATGTGTTTATGTGGGCGTCTGCGCCGGACATAATGGTTGCAGAGATATGACCCTCTTCCAATACAATATTGCTTATTTCTCCTGCCGACGCCTCCAAAAACTTCGTATTAACCTGTGCAACTATTTTATTCTTTGTGACCGAATCAGCGCCGGCATACTTTCCTATGTTACTTAGTATTTCCCATGTCAAATCCGCATTCGAATAAACATCTTTTATGCTATTTAATCCGACTCTGCTAAGTCCGGCTATAACTGCGCCGGGTGCAAACTGGCTATAACCGAAAATGCCCCACTGCTTGTAATATAATCCTTTGTTTCTTTCAAAATCTCCGTCAGGGTTTATTACCCGTTTGTTTGCAAATGAATTATCCTGCTGCGCTAAAGGTGCAATGCCTAAACCCGGCCTAAACATATCATCTAAAGTTTGAAAACCAAAATATATAAGATCAACAGTGATGATAGCTGCGAGACAGACAGAGGCTGCCGATAAAACCTTCTTGCTGTTGCTAAACCAGCGAACAAAGATCGCGGCACTGGTTACAATAAATATTGCAGCAAGTATAAGTAACTGTGTTGAGAGTTGTGTTCTATGAACAAAATACTTATATGTATTAACTATCGTTTTATCATTTACATTTACTACAAGCAGAAGTGTGATAAAAGCCAAAGGAATTAGATTAGTAGCCAACCTCCTAATTACTGGTTTTTTGCTGCTTGATACAAAACTTCCTGCTGCAACTGCAACTGCAAAGAGCAACAGAACTACAGACCTTCCCCAATATCTAAATGCGTCAAAAGGAAATGGCAAAGTTTTGTTTAACAAAGGAATATACCTTATAAATCCTAAAACTAGAAATAGAGCAACCGCGCAATACAAAAAATTTCTAAGCTTCTGATCTGAAACTTGGTGCATCCCTACAAGCGCTACAAGCAAAGCGCTCAGTCCAAAATAAACATACGTTTCGTGTTTCAGATAATCTTCATCTATTGCGGTTCCAAAGTAATTTTTATCGCTGCCAAACGCGAATGGGACTACTAAGTTAACAACACTCAATGGTGAAAAAGAACCTTCCGTAAAGCTAACCCCAACCGTTTGTCGTTGGCTGTTGAGAAATAAATCCGCGGTTGGAAGCACCGTTGGCAGTATTAACACTATAAAGCCAAAAACGGTTGTTACTATAGCTTTGAGCGCGCATTTTTTATCAACGTGTAACAATAGAAAAACACAATAAGCCATAATTGTTATAAAGACAGCCTGTATGCTGCCAAGGTAAAATTGAAAAGCAAATATGCAGATAGCAAGTAACAACGGCTTCCAACTTTTCGACAATACAAACCCATTGGCCAGCAGAATTGCCGTAGGCAGCGTGTAGAATGTAAGTATCATATTAAAATGCTGTTGATGATAGAGCAGGAAAAACGAAAAGAAATATACTAAATTTGCAACCCAAAATCCAAGTAAATTGCCGCCTTTCTGTTTGAGAAAATGAAACAACGACAGGGAGCCAAGTAAATACGCCAAGAAGTGGAGAATTTTATAAGACCAGATGGGGCCGGTTAGCGCAACAAGAAGTACATTTATCAGGTTTAAGTACCCGCTTTCCACATCTGCATATATTGGAAACCCCATAAAAATCCGTTCGGTCCAAAACGGAAACTCACCGTTTGTTAACTTTTCGTGCAGATAGAAACGAAAAGGATAATGCAAAAAAACAGAATCTTTTCCCGAATAGATTGTTAGGTTTGGATCGAGTACGCTTGAAAAAAACAGTAGATAAGCAACAATAGACAAACCTACTGCCCAAAGTGCCGTGTTTTTCATATAATTGATGATAGTGCAAATACGTTGGAATTGGAATCAAAAGTTTATTATTGCAGCAGCGATGTTTTTCTTATCCACAGGAGTTTACCTTTCCAATATTTACACCGATTTCAAAAACAACATGGGCGATAAAATGTTTAGACACTTAATGGTATCTGCGGATATAGTCCCAAATACATTTCTGCCGTATCTGATTGTAAAAGAAAAAACCATTGCTTTTGACTCAATCTACAAGTTGACAAAGCGTTTTGATAGCACAGTGGAAAAACCGTACTTTTTGATACAAACGGCAAGCGGTTACAAATCAGTGTATCCAATACTAACTGGTATTATGGCGCTGCCGTTCTATTTTGTTCCGCTAGTATTAAATAAAATCCCAACTTTCATTTACCACGAAAACATTCTGAAGGTTTTTATTCTTGGTAGAATAACCGCGACTATATATACTGCGGCTTCTGTGTTTCTTTTTTATTTGGTAATAGACAGGTTTTCATCAGATACAAAACTAAAGATTTTCTTTACGCTTTTTTACGCCTTTGGTACTAGTTCGTGGAGTATAGCGAGCAGGGGATTGTGGCAGCATACAACATCGCAGTTTTTCATCTCTATTTTCTTGTTACTGGCTTTAGCATCACTTAAATCGCCAAAATTCCTGTCATACACCGGCTTGGTTCTGGGATTGGCGGTTCTAGTGCGTCCAACTAACATCATACTGGCGTTAACATATTCAATTTACATATTTACTCGGCAGAGGCAACTTTTTGTAAAATTCATCGCTTTTGCGTTACCGGCTGCAGTTTTCCTGTTTGCGTACAATTACATTGTATTTGGTTCCTTTTTTACCGAAGGCTATGGAGCCAGAAACGATTACAACTGGTCAACGCCATTGTCTGAAAGCCTCCCGGGCTTCTTAGTAAGCCCTGCGCGGAGTTTTTTGTTCATTTCGCCCCCACTCCTCCTAGCGTTCTATTCAATGTATAAGCTAGTTAAGGCCAAAGAGTTTGCAGGAGCAGCAAACGTACTCTTGAAATACTTGAGCTATGCATTTGTTTTTACTTTGTTCCTATATGCAAAATGGTATACCTGGGACGGCGCAAATGCCTTTGGTTACAGAATGTTATCCGACTATGTACCAATTATTGGTTTGTTATCTTTTTTGACAGTGGCGAATTTCAAGAAACTTGGAAAAATAGTTCTTTTTGTTTTGATTTTATACTCTTTTTATGTTCACGCTAATGCTGTATTTTATAAGAAGAGCAGGTGCTCAAAAGAAAACAACTGGAATTTTGTTTGCCTCTCTCCGCCTACTAAATTATGGTAGATCTTGCCGGTGTAGAAATATTAAGAAAAAGAAAACAAGCCCTCTTGCAGGAGCAAAAGACCTTAGTTGAGATGTTTAAGAAAAAACACTCCTCGCTTTATAGTTGGCTTATTGAAAAGCAAATAAATGTTGAGGATCTGAGGAAATATTCGGCTAGTATAGCTGCAGCGCTTGTTGTTTCACTAAGCGCGGCGTCGCCGGAGAAACAACCGCCTAAAGAGCTTGTACCGCAAGTTGTGGAAATTAGGAAAACCGAACTTCAGGGACTTTCCGAAGACCAAAAAGTAGCATTGGTTTGGAATAGATACGGCGATGTGATAAACCGGGTATCTGCTAAATACGACTTGGACCCCAATGTTATATTGGCAACAATAATGATTGAATCAGGTGGAGACGCCCAGGCGATACGACACGAGCCAAGGATCAACGACGCCAGTTATGGCTTGGGCCAGATATTATATGGTACTGCCACGGGCATAGGGTACCGGGGTGTCCCGGAAAAGCTATACGATCCTGAAGTTAATATTGAGTTAATAGGCAGATACCACAGACGAAACCTTAATGTATACGGAGATCTAACCCCGCAGCAGCTAACTACCGCATACAATGCCGGCAGCCCATATAGCTACGCGCTACCGGGGCACGTAGCTAAATTTAACAAATTTTATGAGAAGTCAAAGGAGGTAACTTCAAGAAATGTCTGAAAAACCAAGCATGCCCACTAGTGAAGCTTTACAGTCACCGGAAAGTCTAGCAACGGAAGTCGCTGCGCTCCAGAAACAGGTGGACGCGTTAAAAAACCTACTTCTTGTGGTCGACACAGCAGGCCCAGAAGCCGCAAAGCAAATATTCTCATAACTACGTTGCTTTTCTCATACAAATGTATACAATGGGAAGGTTTACCTTATGAATCCGGATAATGAATTCAAACTCGAAAGTGCACATCTGGCCGATGTCCTAGAAAAAGCCAAGTCTACAAGAAGATCGATTGAGAAGTCTATAGACGCGCTTGGCAGTGGTACGTTGGAAAAACTAAAAGAACTGCGTCAAAATCCGGAAAGCGGTGCGGATCTGTTTTTCTTTTTGGAACAGCTTCAGGAGAAATTTCAGGCCTTTAACATTAAGGACAAGACCCAAAGATTTGAAGAGCTTGAACACACCGAAAAGGAACCGTATTTTGCAAGAATTGATCTAAAAGAATCAGGGGATAACGAAGCGTTTTACATTGGAAAATTTGGTTTTACGCATGAAAACAAGCCGGTTGTCACAGACTGGCGGGCAAAGATTGCATCGGTTTACTATAGATATAGATTTCCTCAAAAAAACGTTGAATATGATACACCGGGCGGGAATGTAGTTGCCGACTTGACACTTAAAAGAACTTACGAAATACAAAATGCCACTTTGATAAAGTATTTCAACAACGACATAGGTCTTGACGAAAACGAGATACTTGTTGAGAAGCTCAGGAAGCGAACAGGGGGTGTTTTGGAGGATATTGTTGAGACAATACAGAAATCGCAAATGGACATAATAGAGGCGGATCCTCGGCAAATATGCATTGTTCAGGGATGTGTGGGCAGCGGAAAAAGCACCGTTGCCATTCATAAACTCTCACACATATTCTTCAATCACAGTAGGTTGATTAGGCCGGAAAGATCAATTTTAATTGCAAAAAATCAAATTCTGGTTGGTTATTTATCCACGCTTTTTCCGAAGCTGGGGATTTTCGGACTAAATTACGGCACACTAAAAGACATTCTTGTGCGAATAATATTTTCGGAAGGCCTTGGACTAGCTATTGACTTTGACAATCCAAGCCCAGACATTGGTAAAAAAATAAGCTTCATTAAAGAACTCGATCAAAGAATAAACACGGTATCTCTGTCTTGTGAAGACCGGATCAGGCTTTTATTTGGAAGTGCGGAAAACCAAAGCTTTGGCGGCTATGTTTTTGACCCAAGCATATCGGTTAACCAAAACGTTAAAGAAATAATTGGAGAAATGGAAGAAGAGCTGAACAACCAAAATAATTTTTTTAGAGACCCAAATGTGAACAATATGAGAAAAGAAACTCACAAAATAAACGTTATAACCATAAAGAAAATAATTTCAAGGTTGAGAAGCATCCAAAACACACTTAGAAACACAGAATTTACCAATCTAATCAAATCACTTGATATAAATAGATTTCAAAAATTAAGTTATGTAGAGACAATGGTTTATATATATGCATACATCAAGATAATTGGGCTTGTAAAATTTCCTCTGTATGATTATTGCGTAATAGACGAAGGCCAGGACTTTAGCGTAATGGAATACGCAATTTTGGGAAAACTTGTTGCTCACGGAAGAATGTGCATTTTGGGCGACTTAAACCAAGGCTATGACGATACCAGTATAACGGTGTGGGATGACATTCAAGAGGTAATTGAAAGTGCAAAAAAAGCTGTAAAGTTTGAACTGACAACAAATTATCGAAGCACAAAGCAGATAATTGATTTTGCAGTGGGCATTTTGACTCCTTATGAAAAAAAATATCTTCCTTTGTCAATTAACCGAGTAGGCCCTGTTCCAATTAGGCAAGAGTTTAATGAGATTAACGACATGCTCTCTGTTGTAATCGATGAGATTGCAAAAGAGGCGGAAAATCTTACCAAAAGTATCGGAATTATTTGCTTTGAGAGCAACCTTTTTGACAAAATGGATGATTTACTAATGTCATCAAAAATTCCCGCAGATAAAATCATTAGACTTGATAAGAAAAAACGGATATCGTATATACCGGCGGGTGTTTATTTGTCTGACTTTGAAGATTGCAAGGGACTGGAGTTTGCCAAAGTGTTTGTTCTGGGATTAGATCTTGACAAAGTAAGCGGATTTGAACAGGCAAAGAAGTCTTTTGTTGCCATCACTCGAGCTATGGATGAACTACATGTATATAGAGTCTGCGAAAAAAGTAATTAAATACATTCCCGTTGCCTTCTTGGGCTTTGTAACTGTTTGGCTTCGTTTTTCCAATCTTTGGTATTCAGACTATCAAGGGGATGAGATAAAAGCTTTGTTCATACCGAATCCCGGACAGAGTGTGGTTGATTTTCTTCTTACACAGCGCAAAGGCCCAATTCAGTTTCTGGTCACATTTTTGGTCAAACTCGTTGACCCAACATACGCGAATGAGTTTCTCACACGACTGCCATTTGCGCTTGCCGGGGCACTCGCCATCTATTTCTTCTACAAATTTGTCTCGAGACAGTTTGGCAAGAAGATTGCGCTGTACTCATCACTCTTTCTTTCCGTAAACGGCATAATTGTTGCGTTTTCGCGCATTGCACAGTATCAGTCGTTTGTTATTCTGTTTTGTGTTTTGGCTCTTTATCTCTTTTCGTTAGCATTAAACTGCGATGGATGGAGATATAAAGGAATTTATCTTGGCGCAGTTGCGTGGGCGTTGGCACTTCTGGCGCATTACGACGCAGTGCTAATTTTTCCCTACGCGCTGTACTTGGTGATTAAATGGTACAAAAAACACCCTCAAAATGCGCTGAAACACTTGGCGTTTGCATCCGTTGTGCCTGGTTTGTTGCTGTCCGCTTTCTACATTCCATTCGTGTTGTCAATAAACCCCGCTACCAAAGAATACTGGGCAGACAGGCTTTCGGGAGGATCGGACAAGCTATCAAGCTCAATAGTCACATTTAAGACATATAATCCGAAACTGATTTTTTACATCTACTCGCTTTTATTCATAGCATCGCTGGTAAAAATCAAAACGGCCTGGGCAGTGTTTTTATGGACCCTGGTACCTTGGGTTTTTATGGAGGTAGTTACAAATGTACCGGGGACTCACATATACACGTACTTAATGCCCCTTTCTGTCTTGTTGGCATTTGGCATTGCTTTCATTGATGAAACTGTAGAAAAAGTTTTGGGACAAAGAATTGGTGTTTACGCAAACGCAGCTGGACTTGTAGTTCTTTTCGTCTTTATGGCTTTTCTAGCACATGCGGTTTTTGTGGATCACACGCAAGAATATCCGTGGGAACCGGAACACTTTCTCATCTGGGAGCTGCCAAAACCCAATGTAATATTTCACCTAAGCCTATTCGGCTTCCCCTATTACAGACACTGGGAAGAAATTGGCGATTTTATAAACGAGGGCGCACCGGCCGAGTATTACTCCACCAACGAGCGCGACTCGATTTCCAGATACTACGTTGCTTTAAAAAAAGACACAAATTTGGCCGGGTACTTTATCTACATAGCTTATCCGCAAAGCTTTACCCACAGCGTAACAAACCCAAAAGCGGCTTATTGGATGCAAAAAGCCTCGCCCGTAAAATCCTTTTACAACAACAACAAAGAGGTTGCCAGGGTATATTATATGCCCACCGGAGACTTAGCTACCATTAAAAGTTTGGTTCATTAATATGGAAAAAAAGATACTTGCAGCAATACTTGTAGTACTAGTCCTAGTTGGTGTGGGCACTTATTTTTTTGTTACCAAGAATAACGCGATTCCGGCTAAAAAAGTGGAATTGGAGAATGTGGTTGTGTTAAGGAGCGTGTCGGCAAGCGGCGTGGTAAAGTCAAAAAACTATGCAGAGCTGGCGTTTTCGCTGTCCGGGAGGGTAACAAGCCTAACAGTTTCAGAAGGCGATGCCGTTAAGAAGTGGCAGCCGCTGGCCTCCGTGTTTAACACAGACGTTTACCTTGATTCGCAAGCAAAAGCAAAGGCGGTTGAGGTTGCAAAGCGGGTGCGCGACCTGCACGTTGAGAACTACGCCACTAATCTGGACGGTTTTGGCGGGAAAGACGAATACAAAGTTGAGTTGCGCAGGCTAACTTCGGCAGTTGAAAAGACCGAAGCCGAGTATCAATCGACGGTTGCATCGCTGGGCAAAGCGTACATCACTGCGCCGTTTGACTCAACTGTAATAAAGACAGACAAGAAGCCCGGGGAATATGTTTCAAGCGGTGAGACAGTGATAAAAGTTGCTGACCTGACGACTCTTGAATTTGAAGTTTCCGTAGACCAAGAGGACTTTGGTGCCGTTAAAGAAGGCCAGAGAGTGAAAATTGGTTTGGATGCGTTTGCTGAACAAATAGACGGTGTGGTTTTGAGCCTTCCACAATATGCCGATGTGTCTGACATGGTTGGCAAAGACTTCGCCGTGAAAATCGGCATTACGGATTCAAAAGGCAAGAATATAGCATACGGAATGAATGGAGATGCCCAAATAATAATTGAGCAAACGGAAACTGAAGTATCCGCCGTTCCTTTTGACGGTATTACAACCGATACCAAAGGCTCGTTCGTTTGGATAGTAGAAAACAGCAAATTGGCAAAGCTATACATAGACAAAGGGCTGGAAGGCGATTACTACACCCAAATAAAATCGTCACTCACACAACCTATTGTAACGCCAGAAACCAATAAAGTTGAGTTTGTTGAGGGTAAAAAAGCCAAAATTCTACAATGACCCCTGTTCTAACAGTTCAAACCGTTTGCAAGACCTACATGGTTGGCGGCGAGGTTATAGAGGCACTAAAAGACGTTTCACTTGAGATAGGAAAGGGTGAGTTTGTATCTATTGTTGGAAAATCCGGCTCCGGCAAGTCAACTTTAATGCACCTAATGGGCTTGCTGGACTCGCCGACTTTTGGTACCGTTGTGCTAAACCAGAAAAATACCGAAAGAATGGGTGAAAAGGAGTTGGCCAGAATTAGAAACAAAGAGATTGGTTTTGTTTTTCAAGCTTTTAATTTGCTCGGACGTGCAAATTGTCTTGAAAACGTTATGCTGCCTTTGCAGTACAGTGATTTTCGCGGTGACAGGGCAACAAAAGCACTTGAGATTTTAACGCTTGTTGGCCTTCAAGATAGAATTCGCAATAAATCGAATGAATTATCCGGTGGGCAGAAACAAAGGGTTGCTATTGCAAGAGCGCTGGTAAACGACCCGTCAATAATTTTGGCCGATGAGCCAACAGGAAATTTGGACAGTAAAACCGGCGATGAGATTATTGCGCTGCTAAAACAACTAAACGCTCTTGGAAAGACCGTTGTGGTGGTTACACACGATCCGGATTTAGCCAAGATCGCCAACAAAATCATCACCATTAGCGACGGGAGGATTGTTTAATGTATGTCTATGTTGACACGCTAAAAACCGCTTTGGCCGCGCTTTCATCAAACAAAGTCAGGTCGGCTCTGACTATGCTTGGTGTGATCATAGGCGTTTTTGCAGTCACCACGCTTGTCTCCATTGGTATCGGCATTCAAAACTACATTAAGGATCAGTTTGATGCGATTGGCGCAGGTGTCTTATTTGTAGCACCTGGAAAAGTTGACTTTTCCGGCGATCCCGCCGAGTCTTTTTCGTTAAATAAGCTAGACGAAAAACACCTTAAACTAATTGAAACTTACGCCGGAAGCGGCATTCGCGCGTTTTCACCATCCATAAGATCCGGCGCAACGGTTAAATATAAAAGCAAGACGTATTACGCCTCAATAATAGGTGCAAGCGAACAAGGATTTGACATCTTCAATTTAGAGATGCAAAAGGGCAGGTTTCTCACCAAAGCTGATATAAAATCAAAAAGCAAGGTTGCCGTAATAGGCCCTTTGGTTAAAAAAGAGCTGTTTGGTCAAAACAACCCTGTTGGAAAAAAAATTGGCATCTCCGGAGATTCTTACACGGTTGTTGGCTTCACCGGAGAAAAGGGTCAAGAATTTGACGACAACGTATACGCGCCTTACTCTTCAATAAAGAGCACTTTGGGTATAGACAAGTTTTCCGGAATTTCCGTAGCTGTGAAAGATACGAGCGAAGAAGGTATATACAAAACAGGTAAACTAATTGAACAGGCGCTTCTGCGGGACCTAAAGCAGGACGAGTTTTCGGTTATATCGCCGCAGGATATATTGGCGTCAATTCAAAATATTCTGAAAATGGTAACTGCCGGGCTTGGCGCCATCGCCGGTATTTCTCTTTTTGTGGGCGGCATAGGGATTATGAACATCATGCTTGTCTCCGTAACCGAAAGAATTAGAGAAATAGGTTTGCGAAAAGCCGTTGGTGCAACATCTTTTGCCATAGGTGTGCAGTTTTTAATTGAGTCGGTCTTAATAAGCGTTTCCGGCGGCATAATTGGATTGCATTGCGGTGGGTGTGGTATTTGGAACTTATCCTGCGGTCAAAGCCAGCAGAAAAGACCCCATTGAAGCACTGCGATACGAGTGATACTATTGCGGTTTTCTGACTAACCGGAGTACGTAAGTGGTTTCATTCTCCAAACGCTCGTTGTCTATGTCAGATGTAATATCGTCGTCGCCTTTGTAGACTGCCCATTTATAGCCTGTTGGGGCTTTTTTGCTGTTTATGTTGTCAATCTCAGTGCCGTACGTGTAAGCAACTTTCTCGTATTTAAAGCCCCTTTCATTCCGTAGATAGTCAAAGAGGTATTCCACCGTGTCTTTGTTTTCAAGCCGTGCGCGATAGTTTGTACCATCAGGGAGTTGCAAGTAGACAATTGCCGGGCTTATTTCAAAGGGTTCTTTTTGACTGTCTGTGTCGGTTTTTATTTCTTCGGTACTTATTGAATTCTTGACAAAGAAAATTACGGCGATTAGAAAAAGCGCTGATACGGCGCCAACAATTAGCTTGCTG
>Ga0075574_104_pt1 | contig 20724 bp, 25 predicted proteins | sample RifGroA1_FD_68160 | JGI IMG/M metagenome (GOLD analysis project Ga0075574, IMG submission 68160) | candidate division WWE3 bacterium GW2011_GWA1_46_21
CGCGCCTGTGTACGTCAACGACATCTTTCCGGCCTCGTCGACGTAACTAAGATATTTCGCCGGCGCCGTCATGTAGTCGTTGACTGCGTCCGATAGCTCCGCCTCGGTGGTTACTGTCTTCTCCTCAAGCAAATCCTGCTTGAGGCCTCTATCTCTTCCGCTCGCGTACACTCTAATGGTTATCTTGGCCATCTTAGCTCTCCTTGGCGATTGGATCCTGGTTGACCTCTCGGGCCGAAAGAAGATCCAGCACGTCGTGGTAGTAAACGACTATAGTCTTGCTGTCGGAACGCGTGTACGACAACCAGAGGTGCCGCATAGCATTCGTGGCGGAAATGAATTCCGCCTCTGTGGATGCGCGCCTCGTTTCGCGCACATCCCTTTTCAACCCTCGGTCACGGTCCTCCCAACTACCATAACCTTTGATGATTATGATCACGGTGAGCTCCTTTCACTCAACCTGCGGCGCAGCTTCCGACAGACAGCCCTCGTCAACGACGACGGCCCAACCGCGCAACGAGATTGTATACCGTGCGGGCGATGCGGGGATGACCTCGCAAACGATAGTTCCCTGGCCTACACACTCCTTTAGGGCGAGCATCTTCAAACTCGCGTTCTCAACAGCGAGCTCGTCATCGGCTCCAATCCACACACCAGGCCAGCGGCGGTTGACCACTTTGGCCAGTCGCGTCACAGCCTTCTCGTCTACCCTCGCATATACCACCTTCTGCCTAACCCTAAACTTCGGCAGTCCCATAAGAACCTCCTTTTGCTCCAGATTGGGAGCATTCTAGCTTGTTATTGAAATTAAATCAAACGCTATGGGGTTATTCTTTATCTGCATCTGCGACGACAGCAAGCATGGGCGTGTCTTCAACCTCGCCCAAGGCCTGCACCGACTCAATCTTACCGGTGAGCTTGCCGAACTTTGTCTTCACGTTATCCATGGATTTGACCGTTCGTCCAATGTGGCCGTCCAAAACTTCAAGCTCGCCGCCGAACTTTCCGGCTTCAACGGCAATTCCGCCCAAAGCTTTTAAGATCTCGCCCGCGTGCTGTTGCAGCTCGTACTGACGGTAAGCCAGCAAAAACGAACGCAAAATGTATGTCAGCGTGTTGGGCGACGCCAGCGTTACGCTGCGCTTTTTTGAATATTCTTCCCGTACCTTCTTCGGGCAAAATGTATTTTGAGGCAATTTCGTCAATGCGCACTTTTACATCGCGAATGAATTCTTTTTTGACGCGCTCTCTTTCATCGTCGGTTTCGGCGTCTACCATCATTTTAAAATTCTCCATGGAAAACTTGGCGTCAATGGGTATTATCACGTCTTTTGTCACAATCGCAGCGTCACATACACTTCCGTCTCTAAACTTGTATTGCATTCTATAAAGTTCTTTGGGGAGTGCGTTGGCCAAAATCTCGTATAAAAGTTGCTCGCCAAGGCCTCCGCGCAATTTCGGCGATTTTAACACGTTGCTCAAATCCTTCATACCTTTGCTAAACTCGCCTATTTCGCCCAATTGCTTTTGCACCCCGCCTATGACTTTTGACGCATTGTCCAGCCGCTCCCAGATCATTTTGGTTTGTTTGTCCATTGAGTCGCGTTGATGGCGCAATTGTTCCTCAACCGTTTGCGAACCCTTATCAACGCTCGCCTTCATTTCAGCCTTCATTTCTTTGACCATGTCAAAAAGCACCTTCTCGGTTTCGCCTTTGCCGGATACCGCTTTTATTTGGTTTGAAATATAAACGGCGACGAAAATCATTGAGATGATAAGAAGCGCGGAAAAGACCAAAATCATTTGTGCGGGGGTCATGCATGTATTCTAGCAAATCCAGACGGTGGCGCGCACGGCGGCAGGTCTTCTCGAAGAATACACACAGCCCGCAAATCCGCGGGCGCGTGCAAGGAACCGGCGGCCGATTAGTTGGAGAGTTATACGCTGCCGGATTCCGTGTCTGAGAAAGACCTGCCGCCGTGCGCACCACCGTCCAATATTGATATTATGTACACATGCCCGGATTCATCTACACAGCAATAATCGCAACGGTTGCACTCTTGGCCTTGTGGATCAGCGCGCTAATCAACACCGCGCCAAATTCGCCCAATCAACACCGCGCCAAATTCGCCCAGAAACATTTTGGCCTTTTTGGCAACACTCTTTGCCGCGCTCACATCATTGCTCTCGCTTCCAATTTACGCGTGGAAATATAAAAGAGCGTCGGAACTGGTCAACTTGCGGCTTTTGTACAGAAGATCGCTCAAATGGGCGGCATTTACATCGCTTTGCATAACGGGGCTTATGGCACTAAAAGCGTTTAATGTACTCACAGCAATAAACGCTGGACTTTTTGCGATTTTATACTTGGCCGTGTTTTTGCAGCTAAAACGCTCCGGGAGATGACTGCTTAGGGATTTGAATCCAACTCCAGATTGATTTCAAAGTCGGCGTCGGTGTCTAAATCCACCATATCCTTTTCAATGTCAAACAGGGAGTGTTCAATGTCCAAAACGGGATTTGCCGGGGGCTGCGGCTGCGCCTGCACAACCGGCTCTTTGGGCTGCGTGGCAACATTTCGGAGCTTCACATAGTACACGCCGGCCGCGAGCGCGCCAACAACAGTTGGCGTGAGCTGCGCCGGAGCAGACATAGCAGGCACGGGGGGCTGCGCAACCTGGGCGGCGGGTTGCGCCTCCTGAGGCGGTTGCGCGGGTTGTACCGGCTGTATTGGTTGTTGTTGCTTTTGCTCGTCCATGTTAGTTCCTAAGCGGCCACGGGTGTGCGCCGTACATATCCTTTAACAAAGCCAATACGGTTGCAAAGCTGCTGTGCGCAGACCTTAAGTTGGTCCGCGCGGAGCCCAAGAGCCCGGTTACCTTGCCCAAATCCAGGCTCGCCACGTTTTTGAGCTCAAGGATTGCAGCGTCGTAATCCTGCTTGGCTTGCGCCAGTCCGGTAGATCCGCCGTTAAAAACTTCCGTAGCTTCCGTTACATCGTTGCCTGCACCGGCTGCTGCACTAATGTGCTCTTTGATCTGTTCGGACTGTTTCGTCAATTTTTCAACAATGTTTGGTATTTGAGATACGTTTAGAAAAAACGAGATTTTTCTAACGGCTATCAGCGCGTCCTTTGTGGATGCTTTGAATTTGGTATAAACGGCGCGCACTTGCGCGAGCGTTTCGGCTTCGGTTGCTTGTTTTTTGTATTCAACGGCGGTTTTGTTGTACGCGGCTACAATAGATGAAACCGTGCTTTTTTCGGCTTCGGTAAAATCGCCGGTTTGCACAACTCTTTCTTCCACAGACTGCAAATGATTTTGCGCGGCTTCGATTTTCCTTATGACAAGCTCTTTTGCTTTGTCCAGGGCTTGGGTTTCAAGCGATTTTCTTTCCGTCGCCGGGGTCTCTGTGCTGGAAATGCTTTCGTTTAACTGATCGTAGGTCTTTCTTGCATCCTTAAATCGCTGAAGCGCGGCTTCCCTGTTTTGTCTAAAAACCGCCGCGGACTTTAAGTTTCGGCCAAAAACCGTTGTGGCGTCTTCATCGGCACGGACAACAGAAGTAGAAGCTATAAGCAAACCGGCAGCAAGGAGCAAAGCGGCAGACACTTTCATGCTGGAAGTTTACAAACAAATGGTTGGCCGGTCAATCAGTACGTTGTGATAACATTCATGCAATGTTTATTGACTCGCACTGTCACCTTACCAGCCCAAAGTATAAAGATGCTGAAAAAGTCGTTGAGGGTGCAAAAGGCGCCGGAGTTGTAAAGCTCATTACTGTGGGTACAAGCGTTGCGGACAGCAAAGCTTCCCTGGCGGTTGCCGAAAAGTTCGCCAACGTGTACTCAACGGCTGGCATTTATCCACACGAGGATAAAAACAGTAACATTGGCGATGTAAAAATCGCGCTACAAAGCATCGCCGGCTTGTCAAAAAAAGTGGTGGGCATTGGCGAGTGCGGAATTGACATTACCAACCGGAAAAACCAAAGGCCGATCGGAGACCAGATCAACCTTTTTCAAGCCCAAATTGAACTCGCTCTGGAAACCGGCCTGCCCCTTATCATCCACAACCGAAACGGCGACGAACACATTTTGAGCCTGCTAGACAAGAACAGAAGCAAAGGCTTAAAAGGCGTTGTTCACTGCTTCACCGGAAGTTGGGATTTTGCACAAAAAATACTCGCCTTTGGTTTTTACATTTCCTTTTCCGGAATAATCACGTATCCAACGGGAAATGACATTTTGGAAACGGTAATAAACGTGCCGCCTGACAGATTTTTGGTGGAAACAGACGCGCCGTATTTGCCGCCGCAGCCGTACAAAGACACACCCAATGAACCCAAATATGTTAGAATTGTAGCCGAACAAATAGCAAAAGTAAGAAATACGCCTTTAGACTTTGTAGAGAAACAAACCTACAATAATACCTGCGCACTCTTTAATATATGATGGCATCCTTGGTGGCGAAAAATGACGTTTTTGTGAACAGAATACTGGAGATTGTGCCGGGAGCGCTCACGTGGCTTTTGCTCTTATCGCCCGTGTGGCTTGGGTTGTTGTATCCCCCCGTTGTTGTTTACATTATTACTTTCATGACCGTTTATTGGTTTTACCTTGCCTTTAAGCACGAAATAGGCATTGCAATAGGATATTCGCGGTATAAAAGGGAGCTGGGAATGGACTGGAATCAAAAATGCAAAGAGTTGGACTTTGCGATGTTGCCCGATCCGACAACTTTGCCCACAGCGTTGGCCGATATTAGACACTTTGTGCTAGTTCCCGTGGTAAATGAATCACACGAAATTTTAAAACAGTCAATTGCGTCTATAATCGAACAAGCTTTTCCAACAAAGCAAGTGCTGCTGATATACACCATAGAAGAAAAATGCGCACAACAGGTAAAGCAACACCTGGACGACTTGCTAAAAGACAAAATTGACTTGTTTGATGACGTGTTGTTTTTTGTACACCCGGCAGGAATTCCCGGCGAGGCCGTTGGCGTTGGGGGCGCAAACAGAACATGGGGGGCCGGACACGCGGTGGAACAGTTAAAAAACGCCGGCAAGGACAAAGATGTGAAGAACTACATATTCAGCTCATTGGACGCAGACCACGTTATTCACCCACAGTATCTGGCCAGACTCACACACATATACCTCACGTCAAACAAGAGATACAACCGTTTTTACACAACGGCGGTCCATTTATTCAACAACAATCATTGGCAGGTACCGGCAATGATGCGCATAGAGGCAGATTCGGTTACGCTGGGTGGTTTGTCGGATTGGGTGATGGGCAGACCGGCCACAAAAGACACATTCGCCGCGTATTCGTGCGCCTTGCAAACTTTAATCGACGCAAACTATTGGGATGTAAAGGTGGGCATTGACGATTCGGTTTTCTACTGGCGCGCCTTTTTTGCCAGAGACGGCGATTTTGTTGGCACCGCCCATTACATCCCTTACTCAGCCGACGCCGTGGAAGGCGCAACTTACATAAGGTCGTACACAAGTTTATACAGACAATTGTTAAGGTGGGGTTGGGGCGCTATAACAATTCCAATGTCCATAAAAGGATTTATGGTAAACGGGAAAGTTCCCTTTTTCAAGAAGCTCGCATGGACATTAAAACACTTTGAAAGGTTTGTACTTTTAATAAATGTTGTGTTTTTGATAACGTTTGGATTCTCACTTGTCACTTTGGTAAATCCTTACGTAAAGCAAACAATTTTTGCGTACAGTTTGCCAAACGTTATGAGCGCCGTAATGACCATAACGCTAATATTTTTAATACCGGCGACTATATATCGCGCGAGAATAGCGGCGCCTGTTCCAAAGCACTGGCCCTTCTGGAGAAAGCTGCTTGCGTTCTTGGAAGGCCCAATGGTTATTCTCAATTTGCTCACATTTTCGTTCTTTCCCTTTGTTGAAGCTCAAACAAGAATGATGCTGGGAGTCAAAATGAAAGACCTGTATTACACGCCCAAAGTGCGAAAATGATTAATGATTAAAGTATCAAAACAATTTATTGAGTTTGGCTTTGTCAACGCGGCTATTTTGGCGGCAATGGTTGTGTACTTAATCCTAAGGTTTGGTTACTTAAACGAGCAAATTCCACTGTGGTACACGTTGCCATGGGGACAAGACCAACTGGCCGTAAAATCCAGCATTTTCGTTATACCCATTGTTGCCATCCTTATAACAATTGGTGGCTTTGTTGCGGCAATGATTTCAAAAAAGGAATTCATGCAATACGCGCAGGAAGGCGCACTAACAACGGTTACGGGCATAAACCTAATACTGGGGGTCTCGTTGCTTAGAATAATCTTGATTGCCAGCAAACCGTTTCCGCCGCTTGTAGATCCCACTTACCTAAAGCTGGTGATGCCGTTTTTGATAGGATTCTTGCTGGTTTATGTTGCTACACCGGTATTTATCAGGTTTGCAAAAAAACACAGCATAGTCACGGATCCGCAAATCCATCAACATCCGGGCATGCTTTTGGAAAAACCGTCGGCCAGAGGAGGCGGAGTGGTTTTTACAGCAGCGTTCGTTTTAACATCAATAATATTTGTGGTAGTCAGTAAAGAGATTGCGGCGATTTTATTTGCGGCGCTCACCGCGGCATTGATAGGCCTTTTTGACGATATTGCAAATACAAACCCTAGGTCGCGGCTCAAGCTCTTTGGAAATCCGGTGTTTAGGCTTTTGGTGTTGCAACCAATAGCCGTATCCTTTGTGATTTTTGCCGGAATAAGAATAAACGCAATTGCGGGATCTTTTGTCTTAAATAGCTTCATAGTAAACGCCGGATCCGTGGCTTTGGCACCAATTTCCGTGGCAATTACTTTCTTGTGGGTACTGTGGGTTATAAACATGTTGTCATTTTCCAACGGAGTTGACGGGCAATATTCCGGCATTGTGGGCATTGCGTTTATTGTTGTGGCATTGCTATCAATAAGATTTGCCGGGCTTACACCCGCGCAGCTGGATATTGCGAGGCTGGCGGCGGTTGCGGCCGGAGCCAGTATTGGGCTAACAAAATACACGTGGCATCCGTCGCAAATTATGTGGGGTTTTAGCGCAACCGCCGCCGGAATGATATTGGCAACGCTCTCAATCCTAACCGGCGCCAAAGTAGCCACGGCAATGATTGTCCTCTTGATACCGTTTTTGGATGCAGTCATAACGGTATTCAAAAGAATCGTCCAAAAGAAACCCCCATGGCAAGGCGACAAAGGCCACTTGCATCATCTGTTGCTCGAACGCGGATGGAGCATAAAAAAGATTGCGGGATTTTATTGGGTATCAACGGCAATATTGGGAATAGTGGCCCTAATCGCATCCGAAAAACACGTACTGCTTGTGGTACTAATACTAACCGGGGGCGTTGCATTTATTTTAATATCATTGAATTTGCAATCAATGCTGCGGAAACAAGCACAACAATTGCTTGAGAAATAACTCCCCACGGCAACGGCGCCTGAAACTGAATCCTTTTTTGAAGCCAAGTGATGTAGCTTAGCAGTTTCGGCTCGTTTTCCATATAAATGTACGGGCCTTCCAAAGCGTCCGGCAAAACGGAGGCTACGCCGCACAGAAAAATGTTTAGCGCCAAATTCGAGTTCCCCGCCACCCACAAAGCATATAAAGTAAACGTCAACCCAACGGCAACGCCAACAATCAAATCGGCCATAACCGCTAAAGGCCTCCACCCTTGAATTCGCTGGTGCTTTTCGCTGTTTGAAAAAAAATCCCAGTGAGGCACCGTATCTCCCACAAAATGGAGCACAAAAGACAACGGAACCGAAATATATGGATTTGGAACCGCCGTTGCAATGGCAACGCCAACAAGCGTGTGGGGAGTCAAGAGCATAAGTGACTCATATCATATACCATGCGTTAACCCGTTTGCAAACCACCTCCCTTTGTTATAATCAAAACACGTGATTAACCTTATTTACCAAATTCTGCGAACGGCGAGGCCAAGACAATGGCTAAAAAACTTTAGCGTGTTTGCGGCGCCGGTCTTTTTGGGATCAATTTTTGATCCGGAAACTTTTTTAATGTCCTTCAGGGCCTTTGTGATTTTTTGCGCGCTCTCAAGCGGCGCGTACTTTATGAACGACATAAGAGACGCCCAAAAAGACAAGCTGCACCCAATAAAGAAGAACAGGCCAATTCCGTCGGGAAAACTATCGGTAAAAGTGGCGTGGTCTCTCGCGGCAGTTTTGTTGGTGGGCGGCATTTTGTATTCGTACTCGTACGTTGGCAGCTTTTTTACGGTGGCCGCGGTTTTGTTTGTTGCCATTCAAATCGCCTACACTTTTTATTTTAGAAACGTAATCATTATGGACGCGCTTCTTGTGTCGTCGGCGTTTATTGCGCGGGTGTACGCGGGGGGCGTGGCCGCGGAAATTTCAATATCATCGTGGCTGATTTTGGCGACAATAGGCCTTTCGCTCCTCTTGGCTTTTGGCAAGCGGCGGTCGGAAAAAACGCTTTTGGAGGACAAACCGGCCGAAACGCGAAAAACCCTAAGATATTACCCGGACAATCTTTTGGACAGCATGATTTCAATGTCGTCGGCATTTTGCATAATAAGCTACGCGCTCTTTACGTTTCAGGTTTCGCCCCAGCCAATTGACTCGCCGCTTGCCAGCGTTTTACCATCAATATTGAAAACGCCAAAGTGGATGATGTTGACCATCCCAATTGTGATTTACGGCGTTGCGCGCTATCTGTTTGTGATTTATGAGAAAAAAGAAGGCGAGTCTCCCGAACGAGTTTTGTTGTCTGACAGACCACTACTGTTTGCCGTTATACTTTGGGGGTTGGTGATTTTAACGATTGTTTACTTTTTCCCCCTTGGTGGACTCGGTGGTCTCCGTTGATTCTGTAGTTTCTTCAACCGCGTCAACACGAACCTTCTGCCCGGATAAAACTTGCGAAGAAGGAGCGTTGCCGTTGCCGGCGCGCAAGGTGCTAAACACGCCAAACGGCAAGGCCAAAAGCAAGAAGAAAACAAACATTAGTGCAAAATCGGCGGCGGCTTTTTTAATCATCCATGTCTTCTAAGTTTAACACAAACTCGTTGGCGGGTTGGCGCTTTTTGTAGCTCTTGGAAAAGGCAAACTCGCGTTCAACATCCAAAACCAAAAGGTAGGTTGCCATTGTCGAAAACACACCTGCCACAACAAGAACCCAAACGTGCAGCAGGCCGGAAAACACCAGAACGCCCGATACAAGCGTGAGCAAATACAAATACGAAAGCCACACAACTCCCTGCGAATACAAATCAAACGAACTTTGGATGAACGTCGAAAGCCTAAGCGTAAAAACCTTTGCGGTCATTGCCGGCGTTATGTGCGTATCGTGAAAAATGTACGACTTTAAAAGTACATAGAAAAGCCCAACCGACAAAACCGATACCATTGCCAAAACCGAATACGAATTAACGGTGAGCAAACTTTCTTTATCCGGCAACACCAGGCTAAACGAGTTTATTGTTAGTTCAATCCCCAGACGATAGCTAATTAGCGCCACGGACAGGATGCGGGCTGCAATTAGCAACAAGGCGGGAACAATGGCCTGATCCACAAGTTTTACGAGAATCTTAGAAAACATGTTTGGGCAAAGTCGCGGATATCGCGTGCTTGTAATAAAATGGTACAACGATGGGAAGTAAGGCGTCAAACTTAGTTAGAGGGTTGTTGTACTTTTTGGTCTTTGTTACACCGCTTGTTTTCACAACTTATACGTACGAGTCTTTTGAGTTTCCGAAAATGATTTTGGTTTACATAGTTGGCGCAACCGTAGTTTGTGCGTGGATAGTGGACGGGAGGGATGGCGCATGGCGGGACGGGGCCGCCATCTCTCTCACCGTCAAAGCCTTCCTACTGGCATACACAATATCAACCATATTCTCCATGCACTTCTATACATCCCTGTGGGGCTACTACACCCGCTTTAACGGCGGATTACTGTCCATACTCATCTTCATTGGCATCTACGCCGCAACGAAAAAACTCGCCGCAGACGCCAAAATCAACGGCGCGTTCATAACCAATCTCCTCAAGCTCGCCGCGCTCACCATCATCCCAATTGGCATCTACGCCCTTTGGTCGACAAAAACCGCAACGCGCGTGTATTCCACTTTCGGTCAGCCAAACTGGCTCGCGGCTTATATTTCAATGCTAATACCAATCTCGCTGTATTTCCTTTTTTCAACAAAACAAAAATTATGGGCGGCAATATACCTTGTGGCTTTTCCCGCGCTGTGGTTTGCGTATTCGCTGTCGGGGTTGCTGGGGCTTGCGGCCGGGCTCGCGGCGTTTGTATACCTAAACTTTAACCTTATCAAAATCAAGGCGAACGCGGCGATGTTGGCCTTCCTCATTATTTATTCCGTTTCCGTCGCACTTGCCTTCCCGGGCATTTTCAAGGGTAAAGTCGGCGATGCAATTATTGACGCCACAAAGCTCATATCTACCGTTACTTACGCCGCGCAGAAGTCATACAGCGTTTCGGACCCCGGAGCCATAAGGGACGGCTTGTGGGAAGGCACGGTAAAGCTCATAACAGCAAGCCCGAAAAACTTTTTAATAGGCACGGGGCCAGAAACGTTTGCGTACGCGTTCCCGCCTTTCCGCCCGCCAAAGCTCAATTTTACCTCGGAGTGGGAGTTTGTCTTTAACAAGCCGCATAACTACTATTTGGAGATTTTTGCCAACCTTGGCCTTTTGGGGCTTATACCGTATTTGCTGATTTTGGCAAAGACTATTAAGGCAAAAGACAAAATTGCGACTCCGGCGCTAATTGCCCTGTACGTGACAAACGGTTTTGGCTGGCCCACGGTGGCAACATCGCTGCTTTTTTGGATTTTACTCGCTAAATCAGAAACCGTTCAATGAGCTCACGAATGTACTCATCGCCAAGTTCCAGCTTTTTTAGCTCGGCGGGCGTTGGGCGGTATCTGTACTTTTCAATGTCAATTTTTAGTGATTCAGCTACAAAAACGCCGTCGGCTTTCAAAAGGTGCTTTTGCATTAATGCCGTGTGTTCAAGGCAGGTGGTGCTTATGCGCCCGGCATTGTTGATTACCCGCCACCACGGTGCTCCCTCGCCATGATAGTGCAGTGCGTGGCCAACGTGTCGCGCGCATCTTGGCAGCCCAATCATCAACGCCACCTGCCCATAACTCGCAACTTTGCCAACCGGAATTGCCTTTACCGCCTCAACCACCTTCTCCTCAAACTTTGACATGTATACTGTATAGCATGAGCTTGGCGGCCAAGGTAGCGGTTTTTGCGTGTTACGGGTTGTTTGTGGCCGGCGCGCTTACAGTGTTTGCCGCGGACGTTTATTATAAAAATGCCAGAAATGCGTTTGGAACCGGCGACTATATTGGCGCGTATAAAAACGCCAACAAGGCCGCGGCGCTAAATCCAAACGAACCGCGCTATTTTAGAGAAAACGCAAAGGATGAGCTTGTTGTTTCGCCGGAGCTTGCGCCGCAGAGTTTGGAAAAAGCTTACGAGTTGAACCCAAATAACCTGCTTACGCTGCGAGATGTGATTCCGTTGTATTTTTTGCTGACGCGGGAAAATTCGCCGAAACTGCCGGTGAGTATTTTACAGACCGCCATTCAACGTGCCAAGGCCTTTGCGCCAAATGACGCGGGCGTGATGGTGCTGGCCGCAAAGTACGAAAAAAAGGCCGGGCTCACCGAAGACTTTGAAAAGACTGTTGATGTTATACGGCGCTTAAGGCCAGACCTGCTGGACTGGCACGAGACGCTCAAATAGGTGCTGGGGACAACTAGCACGGCTATTGTTGTATCTATTTTGAAAACCGTAGAGAATATTTCTCAAGCAGCTTCCTTTTTTTATCACTGGTACCCTTTATTGTTTGTTCCAGAATACTCTTCTGTGTTTTAGCAGGCAGCTCAAAGTAATTCGTTCTTTTTTCTTTTTTCTTAAACAAAGGAAATATAAGTCTCATAACAATCTTTCAAACAGTTCCTCCTTAGTGTACGGTATTTTCACATAGTTATCAACACCATCAACATTGAATCTAGAAAATGTGATGTTATGATTCTCATCTAGTATTAGCACTGATAAATTTATTTTATTGCCAAAAATAGATTTAATTTTGTTTACGTTCTGTTTAGCAGAAAACAATGAGTCAACAAAAAACTCCACAGGAACAACTCTTCCCTCAAGCGCCTCTCTTTTTCTTGTAAAATCCCAGGATATTAACGGGTCTTGATATAAATAAAATATGCCGGTTTTTCTATTTCTACCAAGAGCTCTCTTAATATTTGATTGTGCTTTTTCCAATAAACCAAATGTTGTGTCGATAAATATATTTTGTGAATTAATATGGCAGCTATCTATTACATATTCGATTCCTAATGCTGCAGCTCTCTGAAGAAGCGGTGCGTTGGCTCCTTTATATCCAGGTATCAACTCTCTTATTTCGTCCGTATCCACTCTGACAATTTTGTTATTACTATCTATTCTGTAGTAGACCTCTATGAACGATTTGGAAAACTCCGTCTTTCCCACACCGGGGGCGCCCGCCATGAATACTGAAAAAGGGTTTTCCACTGGAGGAAAATCGCCAACTGATGCAAACCTACTTTTTATCTCCTGCTTGTGTTTTTTTACCCACTCTATGGCTTTCTCTTCTGTAGTTTCGTGTGCTTTTGTACCCATACTAAAAGTATACCAATTGTGAGGTTCGATCTCGGTGCTGCCTTCTTGCAATGCCCATACACCCAACCCCCCAAATCTTATATTTCAATTTGCTGTCTTCCGGGTGTGAGAATAGTTTCAAAATGTTCGGCTATCGGCTGGTATAGTAGTCCGATGGTTCAATGCTTACGTTTACGATGTCAAAAATGCCTGTAGTATTGTTATATTCGTATCTGCTGACGAGTTCTTTGTCTTCACAGCAGTATTTTTCAGCTATCTTAATAGCGCTTTTGACCTCAAATCCGTTGTCGTTATTAGTCCTGCGAAACCTAGCAGCCCTGTCCACCTGGTCATATATATTGTCGAAGACAACATCATCGTTACTAATTATCAATAGCGTACGTGTGTGGCAAGCTCCGCAGCCTGCGCCGGCCCCGTTTAAGAGTATTTCGTCACTGTCGTCCCCCGTAACATCATAAAATTCGCTTTTCAGTACCCATAGGCAATTGTCTCTAATGGTTTGTATTGCCTTGCTGTTGTTTCTTACACGTTCATCCAGTGAATCCAATCGTAGTTTCTCGTCGGTACAGTATTCTTCGCGGATGTTGTAAATCTTGTTGAGCTTGGCTTCTTCCGTTTTGGGTAGCTGCAAAGGGGTTTCACTTGAATTGTTTTTTCCAAGAAGTTGCCATCCAAAAAACCCGACTGCGAAAATAGCAATAAGCGATACGAATATGACGATGGTTCTAGTGATTTTCATATTTTATTACCTTAAAGCTCAATTCGTTCAAGCTCGTCAGTTATATAGTCCCTGTTATATTCAACGAATCCCTTACCAGATTTGATGGCTGCGTGGATATGCATAATACCAAAGAAGGCATAAATAAATCCAAAGAGAAGAGAGACGGCCGCGGCTAGATATTCCCATATGCCAGCAATTGGTGTGCTGGTCTTTATGATGACGATGGCGAAAATGATGGGATAGAAGAAATGGCCGGGGAAGATGTAAAGTATTACTAATTTTTTTATTGTTCTGGTCACTGTTTCCGTGCTGTGTCCTTTTTAATATCTCTAGCTGAATGGGAATCCTTGGAAGTGTTGTTGATGTGCTTAAAAACGCACCAACTGGATTGGTACGTTTTGGCTTGTGCTCGCAACAGAGCCAAGAATCATCCCCGCCGCCACTTACTTGCTTACTTGAGCGTATGTGCTGGAAACCCAGCCGCTTATTTTATCGTCAACTTTAATCTTCACCCAGCCGGTTGCTTCCTCCAAAATCGCATACTCTTTGCCAACGTCAACGCGTCCAACCTCTTTACCGTTTAGGCTTGCCGCGTCTCTAACTCGCAACCAGCCGGTGCCGGTTTCCAGTATCTTTGCCTTCTTGCCCGCAACGCCCTGCAAATCCGCGAGCGCGGTTTTGGCGGCTTCGGTCAAACCGGCGCCGTCGCCGGCTCTGCGCAAGAAAGCCCCCTTAACTCCGGAGTCGCTCAAAGTGTCTTTTAATGTGTCGGCGGTTGCGACGGCGCCGTTAGCATCAAACAAACCACCGTCGTAAGATACAAAGTAGCCAAAGACCGGGTTTTTGTTCACACCCGCACCTGCCAAATTGACCCCGCGCGTTTTATTCCAGTATGCAACCGCGCCGGCCCACGCCACCGGGTTGGAGAACACCAGAGCACTTTCGCTGTAAACGTCGTACATGGTTGACGAGCCCTCCAGCAAGCTCACTTTTGACGGAACCGGCACCGGAAACAGTCTGGCGGAAACATTTAGTTTATGGTCTTTTTGGATTTTAATGCGCGCCGACTGCGGCTCATACCCGGGAAATTCCAAGCGCATGTCGTAGTCGCCGGCGGATAAAGTACCAAGCGAATAGGGCGTTTCGCCAACCTTTGTGTTGTCAATATACACGGTTGCCTGCGACGGTTCTGTTATGACGCTCAAAATAGTACCGACGTCGGATTTTTCTATCCAAAAGTTTTGGCCTGATGAAAAGACTTCGGACGTGCCCAGGTCTCGGTTTAACACAACTTGGGTATTCGGCGAAAAGTTTAAGGCAACTTCGTACTTGCCGTAATCACTTTGTACGGAGATTTTATTATCGCCGGATTTTAAGCTGTCCGATTCGTACGGGGCGGCACCAACCTCCTGGCCGTTTATCAAAACTTTGGCGCTTCCGTTTAACACATTTACCGACAGCGCCGATTTCCCTCGCAAATTGCCTATGTTTTTTACAATGTCGATGCCAAAGTAAATTGCTACGCCAAGACCAACGGCCAACAAAATATAAATCAAAACTTTTAGCGTTGGGTTAATAGTTTGGGTTTGAAGTGACGTTAATGCCATACGTAGAATTTTTCTATAAGATACGTTATCATGACCTTGCGGAAATGACAAGGTTGTTTTGGCGCAGTGGCGAAGAGGAAACGCTGCGGTCTGCAAAACCGCGATGCGGGGGTTCGATTCCCCCCTGCGCCTCCACCCCCTTGACACTCACGGCCTTTGAGTGCTATCTTATCTCGCGCTATGAAAAAAATAAACATAAAACCGTTAGCCGATTATGTATTAATTGAACCCGTAGAGGAAGAAACAACTCTTCCCTCCGGCATTATTCTTCCGGACACCGCTAAAGAGAAACCACAAAAGGGCAAGATTATAGCAACCGGCCCGGGCAAAAAAGACGAGCACGGCAAAACCATTGCTATGGAAATTAGGGTTGGACAATTTGTTATGTATAAAAAGTGGGGCGGAACTGAAGTAAAGGCAGACGGCAAGGAGTACTTGCTGGTCAAAGAAGAGGATTTGTTGGCAACTGTTGAGGACTAATTTTAGGAGAATATATGGCGGCAAAAAAAATCGTTTATTCAAACGAAGCCAGACAAAAATTAAAAGCCGGCGTTGACAAGCTGGCAAACGCGGTTATAACAACGCTTGGCCCAAAAGGCCGAAACGTTGCGTTGGAAAAAAGCTGGGGCGCTCCGCAGGTTGTCCACGACGGCGTTACCATCGCCAAAGAAATAGAGCTTGAAGACAAATTTGAAAATATGGGCGCGCAGCTTGTGAGGCAGGCGTGCGAAGCCTCCAATGAAACCGCGGGCGACGGAACAACTACATCCGTTTTGCTGGCACAGGCCATTGTGGCCGAAGGGCTCAAAAACGTTTCGGCGGGCGCAAATCCCATGATTTTGAGAAAAGGGTTGGAAGAAGCAACCGAAGTTATAGTCGCCGAAATCAAAAAATTAGCCAAAAAAGTTGCGAACAAGGAAGAAAAGACTCAAGTGGCCACCAACGCCGCGCAGGACCCCGTGATTGGAAACCTAATTGCCCAGGCCATGGAACACGTTGGCGACACCGGAGTCATTACCGTTGAGGAGTCAAAGGGCTTTGGCATGGAACTAGAATACAAAGACGGCATGCGCTTTGACAAAGGTTACGCGTCGCCGTACTTTGTTACGAATTCGGACAGAATGGAATCGGAAATAGCCGACGCGTACATTTTAGTCACCGACCAAAAAGTCTCGAACATTCAGCAACTGTTGCCAATGATTGAAAAGCTCATAAGCGTCTCGAAAAATCTTGTTATCATTGCCGACGACATTGACGGCGAGGCCTTAGCTACGCTTGTTGTCAACAAATTGCGTGGAACTCTAAACGCACTGGCAATAAAAGCCCCGGGATTTGGCGACAGAAAGAAAGCCTTGCTGGAGGATATTGCCGTTCTGACTGGCGCAAAGATAATAAGCGAAGAAACGGGCAGAAAGCTGGACTCCGCAACCGTTGACGACTTGGGCCGCGCGGAACGCGTTTTGGCTACCAAAGACGATACAATCATTGTGGGCGGAAAAGGCACAAAAAAGAACCTTGAGGCAAGAATTGCCCAAATAAAAGCGCAGATTGACCAAACCGATGCTACATACGACAAAGAAAAACTGGCCGAAAGGCTGGCGAAACTTACCGGCGGGGTTGCGGTAATTAGCGTTGGTGCAGCTACTGAAACCGAATTGAAAGAGAAAAAGTTACGTGTTGAGGACGCAGTGAACGCAACGAAGGCCGCCGTTGAAGAGGGCGTTGTGGCCGGCGGGGGCGTTGCCCTAATCCGTGTGCGCAAATCCATTGAAAAGCTAAATCTTGAGGGTGACGCAAAAGTGGGCGCAAAAATTTTGCACGACTCGTTGGAGTATCCGGCAAGGACAATTGCCATTAACGCCGGGTTTGATCCGGGCAGAGTATTGGCCGAAATAGAAAGGCGCGGAAGCGAAGAAAAGAATTTGAACATTGGGCTTGATGTAATGAGCGGCAACTATGTTGACATGATAAAGGCCGGCATTATTGACCCTGCCAAGGTTACCAGAAACGCTCTTCAGAATGCCGTTTCGGTGGCAATTATGATTCTTACGACCGAATGCCTTGTGGCGGAAATGCCGACGCCTCCTCCACCTCCGCCGCCAATGGGCGGAATGCATCAGGATATGCTCTAGGTAGGCAGATGGCGGCCCCGCCTTTGGCGGGGCCGCCTCATCTTAAACCTACGAACTTTTGGCTTTTGTGAACACAAATCTCCATACGCAGACAAAATTCTTTTGGTGCTATCATCTCTGTTGAAGTGGATCAATCCGCGCGTAGTAACCTCCACCGTTTTTCTGTTTTTCATGTAAAAAAGCTGCAGGCGCATTAGCAGCGCCTCAAGTTGGTCAATCAACCTGCTGTGCCGTCCGGTAGCGACGTCATCCGCAAGAGTGTCGCCCTTGAAATTACCAAAGTAGTCAAACACCCACTTGTTGGCAGACAAAAACTTAAAATACGTCCCTCGCCTATCAAAAACCGGACGCATCATTACAATCTCATGGGCCGTATACAGGTTTTGCCTGGTCTTATCCCAAGCCGTGTTTTGCTCGTCGACAAAAATGTTGGGGCATATTTTTCCGGCCGGAGCTATATCGGACCTGTAGCAGCCACACACCTTGAGCAAGATAACAACAAACAGCCTTGTAAGCCAAGCGCGGCCGCGGGTTGTAATTATGAACACATCAACATCGTCTTTGCCGGTGCCGTTGCCCACTGCCATTGTTCCCGTAACGCCAATAAACAGCACCCACGGAATGCGGCCAAGGCTCTTGAAAACAAAGTCCAAACCGGCCAAAACGGCCTTTGTGCCCGCCATGCGCAATTCCCAGTCAATTGGGGTTACTCCGCTCAAAAAGTACTTTCCGCCCTTTTGGCTTACGGCCCCGATTTTTATTAACCGCTTGAGTTCCTGTCTTATGGCATTTGTAGAGATCTCTTCCTTTGAGATAAGGAAGGTGGCGAGTTGATACAAACTCATGGGATAGGCAAAAACGGCACGATAGGACAAGGTATCCAATATAGCTTGTTGGCAGTATTTTTGTGATTTGCTAAGCGACATAAAGTTAGGCTGCGTCTAAAACCTCGTTTACTATTTTATCGGCAAGGTTGTTTTGAGCTCTGGGGACATATTCAAACGAAACGGCTTCAAATTGCGCGGCCAGCTTTTTTATAGCGTCGTTTAAGAGTTTGAGGTGTGCCTGCTTTATCTTGTACCTCCCTATCACCTGATTTACAACCAATTCGCTATCCAGTCTGCATACAAGCGTTTTCACGCCAATACCAAGCGCGGTTTGCAAACCCAAAGCCAAAGCTTTGTATTCGGCTTCATTGTTGGTACAAACACCGAGATATAAACCCACCTGCTTTACAACATCGCCGGTGTCATTTCTTAACACAACGCCTGCCGCGCCAGGCCCGGGGTTGCCGCGCGCTCCGCCGTCGGTATTGAGGATCATGAAAGCGCCTTCCTTATTGAAACGCCTAACGCAAAAAGCAGCGTGCCCGCACCAAATCCGCCGAAAAAGTTGACGAACACGTTTCTGTAAGTTTTGGCGATAACCGGTGTTTCTTGCAACAGCGACACTTGCAACGCCAAATCTCCCGACGCCTTTATTTTGTCAACAGCCGCCAACGTAGCAGAGGATAAGGCAAGCCACGTGCTGCCTGCAGCAACAGGAGACTTCTCTTTGACCTGCAATGTTATCAATTGCGGGGCCGCTTTCTTTACGCGCGTGATCTTAGCAACGCGCCTCAACGACTCCTCGGTTGGCGAACTGCCAAGGGTTGCCAGCGCGGCTTTTCTAATATCCACGCTTTCCATTAACCCTATAACCGTTTCGGTAAATGACAGCGCGCTTTGCTGGCTATAAAAGCCTTCGTAGGTGAAATAATCGGGTGACCCGGACTGCGCGGCTCTGGAGACAAAAAAAGATCCGGTTGCAACGTGTGTTTGCGGATAGAAGTAAAACGCCGCCACGCCCAAAGCGCCAAAGGCCAGCCCTGTAAGCAACATCAACTTGATGTACGCTTTGAAAAATAAGTACAGCTCGCGTATTTCCACGGATGGATTATAGCAAAGGATGAGCTGTAGGGGTGGCGAGCAATGGGCGCCCAGTAAGCGCGCAGCCGCATTGCCGCCAGGCAGCTAAACGGCGAGCACTGCACTGGGCATATTGCGAGACAGACCTACAGCTCATCCGCCCGTCCACAACTCATTGATAAAAACCCGCCGTCAAAATATACTTAAGCCAGTAAACTGCCCGGTTAACATCGCGGGCATTAATGCGTATGCCCAAAGAACAAACCATTAAAAAATCTGCCTTGGCCCCAACGGTATTGATTGCAGGGGGAACAGGCTTTATTGGTCTCCACCTAGCCGAAGCGCTATTGCTCAAGGATGCGCGGGTTATTGTTGTGGACACCATCACACCCAACAAAGACTTGTATGTAAAGCCTCTCCTTCAAAATCCAAAGTTTGCTTTGTTTGACTGCGACATTAACAAACAAATCCCGCCGGAGATTCAAAGCGTAGATTACATTGTCAATCTGGCCGGCGTTGAACACAAGGCAGAGGTAACCCTGGACTCACTGCTCACAAACACGTCGGGCGCCAAGAATTTGCTGGATTTGGCCCACAAATCCGGGGCTAAATTTTTGCTTGTATCGTCAACCGATGTTTACCAAGGAGCAATTTCTCCAATAGGCCTGGAACACTATTTTGGCCAGACCGAAGAAGAAGAAAAGAAATATTCGCTGTCCGAAGCCAGAAGGTTTGCTGAGGCGTTAGTGTGGGAGTACTACAAAAAGCACGGCACCGACGTACGCATAGTACGACTCCCCCAAGTATACGGCCCGCGCATGAGCTTTGATTCGAGCGGGAGTCTGGGAAGATTTTTAAAAGAGCTCACGGAGCGCCAAAACCTTACGATATTTGGCGACGGCACCGAAAAGGAATATTACCTATATATAGCCGATGCGGTGTCCGGCCTAATAAAAGCGTTGTTTGGCGAAAAGTCCGAAGGAAAAATATATACGCTTGTACACAAAGAAGCTTCCGCCGTTCTTGAGACGGCATATCTACTAAAAAGTATTGCCGACGGTGAAGTACAGGTTGTCTTTAAACCCAAGACCCACACTTGGCGAGCTCGGCTGGGAACCAAAGATAGGGCTGAAAGAAGGCATCGTAAAAACGCTCAAGTGGGTTGGCTATGAAATAAACACATACAGTTTCAAACCGACAAAGCTCATTGAGAAGAAATTGTCCGAAAAGCGGCCGATCGGCGCGGGTGTTGACTCAATTGCCAAGCCCGTTCAACTCATTAAAGAACAGGTGACCGGCATTACATCCATTGCATCGGTTAGTAAGGAAAAAAACACGGAAATTAAAAAGGCGCTATATCTAACGGGAGTTTTTGTTTTGTCGCTATTTTTAATTTTCACCGTAACGCCGGCGATGCAAACGGCTATGCACACGAAAGTAGCTATAGACAAGCTGACGGAAGTTCCATCGCTTATAACACAGTTGGAGGCGCAGGCTGCGTGGGAAAGCGCAAACGGCGCCTTCCAGGATCTGGTGAAGGCACAGAGAGCGTTTACCAAGCTGGCGTGGGTGTTTGGCGCTGTTGGCAAAAAGGATATGTATAACTCGGCAAAGGAAGTGCTAAGCTCGGCAACG
>Ga0075574_111_pt1 | contig 13824 bp, 17 predicted proteins | sample RifGroA1_FD_68160 | JGI IMG/M metagenome (GOLD analysis project Ga0075574, IMG submission 68160) | candidate division WWE3 bacterium GW2011_GWA1_46_21
CAACTATAGGCCTACAGGGCCTCGCCCTGTAGGGTATATTCGGGGCGGTTGCCCCGAACCCTGCAGGTGCTATCATTTTAGCAATGAGCCTAGTTACAATGATTTTGTTCTTCCCGTATATATTTCTCTTTATCATCGCCACAAATCCGTTTATGCCGGGAATCGATTTTTCCAATCCCAAGCGCGTTGTTGAGCTGGGTTTTACGCTACTCACGCTCCTTGCCTGGTATCTCTTAACCGGCCTTGTCAAGTTTTTGGCGGTCAAAATAAGCGTTGGGCGAGAACAGCCGGTTTTTTTGGGAAAAATGCTGGCGCTCAACATGCTCCAATTTATTTTTCCTTTTGTCCATATTCCGTTAATGGGCTACCTAGACCCAACCGGCACTTACTTGGGCGAAAGCGCATTTTCGGCCGTGGTTTGGATTTTGTCGTTCTTGGTTCTGGCGACTGCGCAAATTGCGCTGGAAGCGATAATACTCAAAAAGCTTGTTTCGCCGGAAAGTTCCCGCAAGTTAGTACCGGCCCTAATTATTGCTTTTGCAATGAATTACTCGCTGGTTACCACATTTGTAGTCGGCGCGTACTGGATGTTGGGCATTATGATCTTTGGCCTCACGATACTGTAGCAACAACAAACAAGGAAACGCCAAACGGCTGGGTTACAAATTTAAGGAGCGTTTTTTCCAATCTTAAAACCGCGAGCAGTGCCGCGTTTACAACAGCATTGTGCTCGTATACATCGGATTTTGGTGACGAGTCAGACAAAAGGTCCAACCTTCTCTTTATGAGAATCGGGATGAAAAGCAAGAAGTTGATGTAAGACGCGTACAAAACCTTGAATCCGGCTTCTTCCAATAATTTTACCGCTTGCTGTTTATCCAGCCTAAAATGAATGTTCACGTCCAAATCGTGCCTTCCGCCCACTAATCTAATCGCCGGTTCTCTAAGGGCTAACAGACCGTTTGGTTTCAACCCGGCTTTTAAGTCACCAAGAATTTTTGGCACGCGGCCAACGTCTATTTGATTTAAAACGTCAAACAAGGTAATCAAGTCGTAAGAGTCTTTTTCCAAGCCGAGTGCGGTCAAATCACCAACAGCGCACCTGTGGCCGTTTTTCCTGCACAGCTCAACCGCGTGCGGATCCAGGTCAATCCCTTGTGCATCGCCGAATTTCTCAAGTTCGACCAAATTTCCGCCAACGCCGCAGCCGATATCTAAAATCTTTAAAGGCTTTTCCGGTGCTAAAAACCGTCCCAACACACTAAAACAAATCTCGCGCATGCCCACATACCACCAGTGCGTGTTCTCCAGTTTGTATATTTTGTCGAATTCCTCACTTTTCATATGTTTGCGCCGACGCTGCCGTCGCCGTCTTCTGCGGCCACACGTGGGCGTTGTGCAGTTTGTAGTTCCAAACCATGCCAATTAAAATTCCAAGGAAAAACAAAAAGTGGGCCGCCAAGTAGGAATCCCCCATTATTTTGGTGCCAAAGTACACCGTGCCGGTTTGAATCAGCGTGGCCACAAGCACAACGTAATTGTATTTGAGAAAGCTTTTTACCAATTTGAGAGTTTCGCTGCGGATTCGTATGCGCCGGTCTCTAAACGTAATTGCGTTGTTGAGAAAAAACGATGTCAAAATGGCAAATCCGTCGCTAAGAAGCGTTGCGGGCGTTGGTTTCAGTTTGTATGCCAACAAGAACAAATTGAAGAAAGTAAGCTGAATCATCAGGCTCGAGCACCCAACCAAAATAAACTTAAATTTCCTAAAAAGCTCGTAGTGAAAGAGTTCCAGCAAAAGATACTCTTCGGCGAAGGTTCTTATGACTCGCACTGGTGTTAGAAATTGCGACCTTCCATACCGGCGAGGATAGTGGCTGACCGGTACTTCCGCAAACTTTGCGCCGGCCCTTTGAAGCTTTATAACCAGTTCGGGGCAAATTGCGCCGCTGGTTGCCCTAAAGTCTATTTTGTCAATAAAGGCGCGGCGAATGAGGCGGAAGTCGCAGTCGACATCGCGGATTTTTATGCCGAAAATGAACCTTAGCCACCTTGCGTACAGTTTGCCGCCTATTGTTCTAACTTGGCCGTCGGCGCGGGATTTTTTGTAGCCGTTTACCACGTCGATGTTTGCGTCCAATTTGTCCAAGAGCAGTTTGAGCTCCAAAGGGTCGTACTGGCCGTCGCCGTCGGTGTAAAAGACAAACTCGTTTTTTGCCGATTTTAGTCCGGAAACCAAGTTTCCGCCGTAGCCAAGGTTGAGCTTGTTGTTGATGATTTTTAGGTTTGGGACGCTTTTTTTGAGTTTGGTCAAAACTTTGAGTGTGCCGTCTTTGCTGGCGTCGTTGCCCACAATGATTTCATAGTCAATTTTGAGGCTGCTTAGAAAGTTGTCGGTTTTTTGGGCCAACTCGCCAATTGTGTGCTCGTCGTTGTAAGCTAGGAAAAACACCGATATGCTTTTGGGTTTGTATGCGGCCATAACGGGAAGATTATATCAGAACGGGAGTGATGCAAAAGGCGCTGATTGTGGCAACCAAGGAGCGCCTTTTGTTGGGAGTCAGAGCGGTTCGCCATTGTATTCCCAATGGCCGTCCATCGGGCGGCTCCGGGTGTCTACAACCCAGACGGCGCCTAAGAGCTGCATAGCCTCATCCTGGTTTTTCAGGATGCTTCTCCCCGATATGTAGATACACCACCTAAAATCTCTATGGATGGTACCCAGCAGCATGAGCTCTTTTGGGTCACAGGCGTGACCAACATTCACATAGCCTTTATCGCTTAGAGAGGCAGCGTCCCGCCCCCTTTGCGTTCTGTACGCCCTGACCTGCACAGTTGCCATGGTCAAGCCTCCTCTCAAGATCACGCGCATTGTAACCTATAAGATGACAAGTTGGCAACCAAGTTTCATTGGCCAAAAAGCAGGCTATGGGTTGTGGTTGCAATAATGCTTGGTTCTTTGCTGCCGTTTCGCCTGTACAAATTAAAGTGCAGGTATAGCTCGGCCTTTTCATCCCGCAAATAAATGCGTTCCCACGGGAACTCCAATTCAAAAATGTCTTTGGCCCCCAGCTTTTTTGAAAACTCTTTTAGAATGATGGCCGGCGAATACGGGTATGACCTGCCTAACAAAACTCGATAAAAATACGCATTTGAATCAAAAGTATCGTTTGCGGGATTTTGGGCATTTAGTTTTATATTGAGCAGATCCTCGCTAATCATCGCATCTACCGAAAGATTGATTTTATTTGGCGAGCGGGAAAAACCCTTTAGCCGCGAGCCAAAGAAGATATCGCGGGACTTGTCCCGCGGAGCTTCATTCTCGAAAAGTTTCGGAGGTTTTATGGTTTGGAAAAAATAGAAAAACCCGGCCAAAAACGCCAAGGTTACGGCCCAGTAGATTTTATCTTTTTTTGCCATCATAGCTTTTCGGTGACCGCGCCCACTACTACCACATCTTTGTAATCTTGCGAGGTTTTAGTCATTTCTTGCAATTGCTGTTTGAGTTGCTGCGGAGTTCCCTTTGTCAGAATTGTGTCTTTAACGCTATCGTATGCTATTGAATAGATTAAACTCTGCTTGGGGTAATTGTTACCCGACCAGGCTTTTCCGCCATCTAGTGAATACCGCAAATCCGACTCGTCGTTTTTGGTTAGGTACACTTTATAGCTGTTGAAAAGCGATACACCGCCGCTTGTATTGGTCTCCATTGACAGCTTTAGCCAATAAGTTCTTGACGCGTCAATTTGAAGTTTTGATAAATCTATAGACAAAATGCTTGGCTTGTGGGCAAGCTCGTTGCGCTCCTCGACCTTGCTGTATACAATTTTATAGTTTTTTTCAAAATCCTCACCTTCCAAAATCTCGGCTTTTAAGGCACCGGTTCCGCGTTTTGGCAATAAAAAGTCTACTCCCAAAATTTTCACGCGGCGCACCAGCTCGGTTTTTTCAACCGGAAATTGCAGAACTGCTGGATTGCCGTTTGCAAAGTCTAACTTTTGGACAAGATTGTAAATGTTGTTTATGTCAACCACTCTTGTTGTTGTCATTCCGGAGTATGTTGGGAGTTTTTCGGATGGATTTGAGGCAGCAAGATACGCGGCGTTTTGATCGTAGTTTTTAAACTCGCGGGTGATAAAATCGCCAATACTGTATTTCTTTATTAAATCCCTTCTCGCAAATAGAAAGAAGAGGTTGTTTGTAAAGAGACGTCCGTACTCTTTGTCGGTGTCCGGAATTTCAAGCGCCTCGCCGGTTAGAGCCAGAGGGTCGTATAAGACAAGGTCAACCAAATATCCCTTAAAATTGGCCACCGGAAATTGCCACTTGCGCTGTGCCGTATTTTCCAGAAAGCCGTAATTTGACGCAACGGAGTAAATAGTTGGTATGTTGGTTAAAATCTCATCTGCGGCTTTGTCTCTTGCGGTTACCTCGTGAGTGCTCCGGTTAAACCAGTTGCTAAAAGGAAAGTGTTGGCCGTTTGGCGTGTTTTTGACGATCAAAAAGTTGACGATGAAAATTGCGGCAAGAAGTGCGTTGACTATGACTTTTCTGCCGATTTTAATTCTCCCGATTCTTTCCAGTGCCACAACCGTTGCCAGCCAAATGAACGGTAGCGAAGACGAATGATAATAAGTCCACAAGTGGCTCATTCGCGGGTAGGAAGACAGCATGTTGAGCACAAGCACCGGCACACCAATTATTAAAATTTCGGGCGCGAGGACGGGCAAGAACAAAACTGGGCCAACAAGCCAGCGCATGTAATTGAGCTTTTCCGGCGCGGTTATCTTTTCAACAACGCTCAATGGGTGGAGGATTACGTTTTTGGCTATTTCGCCCGCAGTATTCCCGTAATCACTGAAGAACCCCGCTATGTATAGCCTTTCGCTCGGTAGATTAAAATTGGGATAAATAATGTAAAGAGTGTAAAAAAGCCAAAACAGGCTTAAGAGGGCTACAAACAATCCGTGTACTTTGTATTTGCTTTTGGCAATCGCATACAGCGCGAGCATAAACACCGGAATAACCATGTTTATGCGCAGCGAAAGAGTTAGAAAGCTAAACGCAAGGAACGCCCACGGTTTTTGTTTGTGCAGTAGGTAAAACGCCCAAAGGAGTAACGGGGTTGCAAAGGCTTCTTCGGCAAAACCCTGGCGGTGTGTGAACGCGAACGGAAAATAGATGAGGAATGACAGCGCAATCAACCACGCCGAAAGTTTGCTTTGCAGCTTATCCAGCGCAAAAAAGTAGAGCGGGATCACGGAAGTGGAGATTACCGCAAAGAAGACAAAATACAAAGTAAGCGGGTGTTGAACCAGTGCGTAGATGGGAAATATCATGAGTAGGAAAGGCGAGAAATGCGCTTTGTACAAAGAATACTGATTTTCGCTGCCCCGATTGTACATAAGCGTGTCGCCGTTGGCGGTGTTCCAGTACATTTGGACATAGGCATGGTAGTCAAGGCTTGGTGAGTGAGATTTCCAGCGAGTATAGGTGAGAGAGAAGGATAGTGCAAAGTAGGCTATGGCGACAACATATATGAGCGAGGTTTTTCTGATGTTCATAATTTTCTATTGCTATCTTGAGCTTTTCTAGTGTCATCCTGAGCGCAGCGAAGGATCCATATGTGTTTTGCTATTTTAGAGGGTTGTTGGGTATTGGGCAATGGGTGGGGGCCGGCGCGAGAGTGTTGCAAAGCAACAGAATATCTCGCGCCGGCCCTTGTCACTGCATAATGAGTCCAGTCCAGACGTCGTTAGCAAAGACGTCAATCACTTGCCGTCGACTGCCAACCATCCAGACGAACCGCTGGTGGTGTCCGCCGATCGGTTGTCCTTGGTATGTGAGTTGCGCGCCAATCGGCACTTCGACTTTGTTGTTGTTGAGGTCCCAAGCAGAGACCTCCGCTGCAACAACGTAATCCCTACCCACTCTTAACAGGCCTACAGACATGGTACATTCTCCTTTGCCCTTTTTCCCGGGCCGGGATATTTGCGCGGGTATTGTACATCAAACGTACGCACGTATCAATGCCGCGTTAGCATCACATAAACAACTCTTTTAGCTCCTGCCTTGCGCGTATGTTGTGAATGCTTGTGCCTTCTCTTTGTATGGTTCTCACAATTGGGTGCGAATCTCTGTAAAAATCCCTACCTTGGAGCGCCCGCAGCTTTTCTTTGAATGTATCGCAAATAATCACGTCGGCATCGCGCGACCTTGCCACAAGGGAGTATTGAAACTGGGAGTAGTACACCACGGCAAATTGGTTGTCGCATGCGTAGACTTTTATGTTTTTCAAGTCATTTTCCTTCACCACTTTTAGCACGTATTGCGCGCTTTCTTTGTACGCGGCGCCCCAGTAATCAAGCTCAAACAAGTTTTCTGCGCCTTTGATTCCGCCAACAAATTCGTTGTAGTAAATGTATTCGTATGGGTGAAGGTGGATCATGCGCACGATGGTAAACAAAAGGTAGGTCGCGGCGCCCATTAACATCACCGGTTTTGCCTTTTTCGCCAAAGTGTCAAACATTTCGATTAAAAAGAAGCCGGAAACCAAAACCAACTCGGCGACGAGATACAAAAAATGCCTGATGCCGTTGTATACAACCGGATGCAGCGCCAAATAGATTGCTGTGTTTATAAGCAGAGTTAGCGCAATGATGTTTATTGGGTGATTTTTGGCAAATTTAAGTTTTTTTTTGGCGATGAGAATTGCGCCGGCCGCGAGCGCCGCCAGCTCCAAAACCGGCAGATTTACCGCTAAGTAGCCAAACAGGTAGTGCCACGGTCTTTGGTCTTTTAACAGGTATTTGCCCAGGTAGAACACTTCGTAGTCCCAGCTCTTAAAACCCGCCGCGTTTGTTAAAGTGTATGCGGCGTTGGCAAAAAAGTTGGCGCCCAGGAACGGGACAAAAAGTATCCACACGAAGGCTGAGACCAGAAGTATTACCGTTAGCTTAACACCGCAATTTATGGCCGTTGCGGCTTTTCTTGCTTGAATCGCTTCCAACATCTCCAAAAGCGCGTACGAGACAAAGAGGGTAATGCCAACCGTGCGCAGGCTTTGGGCAGCTCCAAAGATTAAGCCCAGGGCTAAAATTTCCACGGGCAGGGGTCGAACCGGGTCTGACCCGGTTCGACCCCTGAAATACGAAAGCGCCAGAATACCAAGCAGATAAACCGTTGCAAACGGAATGTCTTTTGGGTTTGCCGGAACGTGGCCCAAAAGAACCGGCGTGAAAAAGAGCAAAACCGGCCCTACCATCGCCTTTATGCCGTTTTTGTACACCAGGTAAAAAAGCAAATATGCAAAGAAAAACAAAAAATAGCCGAAAAATATGTTTTGCAGGTGAAACCACTCAAAGTAGTAGTTTGGGTTGAGCAGGTTGAGGAGCGCCGGATAGACTCGCGAATATTCGCTGAGCAATGGGAGTTGTCTGTGCTCAATGTTTACCGGCCGGTTGTTTATGAGCTGTTCCACGTATTCAAAGGCGGTTGGGAGTTTGAGATAAGTTAAAAGATACTTTCCCGCGTCGTACTCAACGCGCTCGTCGTACGTTACGCCGTAGTCTTTGTACGTGAGGAGTCCAAGAGCAAAATAGGCGATGGTAAAGAGAATGATGAATTTGTGTTTGCCAATGATGTTGCGCGCCACTGTATAAATATAGCATTACAGGTGGCAAAAGGCGCCCGTGTTGCGTATAGCAAGAGGGCGCCTTTTGGACAGAGGGCAGAGAATGCGGTTGAAGGTTACAGTCGGTTTCGGAGACGGGCGGTGACGGTGAGGGTTAGCGCGGGTGCTAAGAACAGCAGCGCGAAGCGAATAAACCACTCGCGGTTGAATGCGTCGCGCATGTCCCACAAACCCGGCGAAGCGATCTCGATAGTGACGAGATAGTATGCCCCTACAGCGGTGACCGTCCACAGCAGAAGAAAGATGGCTGTGAACCTGATTGCCGCTCGGCCGTCTTTGACGCCGCAACCGACCAGCCAGGTGATGGCGACCAGCACTGCAGCAACGCTCACCAAGGCTGCGTGTAGTGTGAAATTGGGGGCGCTGCCCCACGCTCCCGCGTACACGTAGATGCTGGCCGCTGCGACGGCGGTGTTGACCAAAAACATAACGCGGTTGAACGTAATTCCTTTCATTGTCTATGTCTCCTTGGTTGAAATGCCAATCGCATGCGGATTGGCATAGATACGTTTGTCCGGCGCGCATTCTACATCAAAATCGCCGAATTAGCAAACTATAGGTTTACGGGAATGGCCTTACTGCTGCGCCGGGGTTCGCTCCAACGATTCAATAGATTCCTTAATCACTTTCTCATACTTGCTCCAAAACTCTGCCGGAGCACTTCCCGTAGATATAATCGCGTACTTATCATCCAGATAGAAAACATACTGAATTTGGCGTACTACTAAACCGTCGGGGCGCGTGTTGTTAACCATCATGATGTAAGTATCCGTGCCGTTTATTTTGGTTGAGTAGCCGCTAACAAATTCCATGCTCGGATATTGCCCCAGTATGTAGTCTTTCCATTTGGTCTCGTAGTCGGCGAATTTGGTGTTGGGAGCCGAGTGCATGTCGGCGACGGCGTTGATGTTTGCCGTGAAAGTTTGGTTGTCCGACAACGTGTCGGCCGTTAGCGCACCCGCCACGAAATCAACCCTACTGTCGGAGGCAACCGACCAGCCGACCGGAATTTTAATTGTAAAGTCAAGCGAACCTACTTTGCTGGTAAACGCCGTTGGGCGCGAAGCGAGCTTTGGTTGTTGTGCGGCCTTAACGGGTTGCTGGGCTTGGGTTATGTCTTGCGGCTCCTCCTGTGGTTGGTCGGTTCTGCTTACGCTAAAGTTTACTTTGGCCGCGCCGGTGGCAAACAAAATCCCAACTATCAAAACTACTACGCCAACGCCTATGAGAACTTTTTTATTGGACAGGAGCTTGTTCATTGGCAGGACGTTCCTTTCCGATTTTTGGTAAATTAAATTTTTTGTTGGCTAGATAAATGCAAACCGCCAAAGCCAGTGATGCTAAAAGCCCGTATCCAAGAATATAAGCCTGATAGTTCGTGGAGTTTGCCGTTGCGGCGCCGGCAACCGCAGCCACTTCCGGCGATTTTATTCCAACGGCAAGGCTGCCCATTGCCTGAGACGCGTATCCCGCGCCTAGCGATAGTGAACCGGTTGACGGTGTAGATTCCATTCCAACTTGAATTCCTGCTGTTGCTGCCACAGTGCAAGCTTGGCAAAGTTACATGGTTTTGTCAATATTTGGATTTTTGTTGACAGTCTCATTTCAATGCTTCACGGAGACAAGAAGTCTATAAGATTGGAAAGCAAAGATTGTTCTTGCGCCACCGCGTCGCCTGTGTCTGCCGACACGAAAAATGTTACAGGCACATCAACGGGTATGATACCTACAACTTTGTGCTTTTTGACGCCGCCTACTCGATAGACCATTTTGTTGTTTCGCATCTCCAGCTTTATGGTTTGAGTTGTCCCTGGCTGTGCAGACACACTGTCAAATTTTTTGGTATCCAGCATGTTTTGGACCGCGTGGTCCGGAAGCACGGTAACCGCTTTCTCGCCGGCGGGGGTTGATACAATCAACTGGTTTGTGGAGGCGTCAATGGTTAACGGAAAGTCCGATTTGGCTTTGAATTCCATTTTGAGTTTGGTTTTCAGGTTCTTGTCTTCAATCTCTATCTTTGTTGAATCGTCGTCCTTATCCTCGACTTTGCCTTTGTTATCCTCCTCATCGCCAAGAACTGATGCGCTCAAGTCTTTGGTAATTTTGATTTTAGAAGCGGCAACGGCGCTGCCCATCGTTAATGAAAGCACAAGAAAAAGCGCGAGCACGGGAATGTGTACGAATCCTTTTTGAGTAATACGGGGCATGCCGGAATATTATATGGAACGGGTTGCCGGTGTGTCAAGAAAGGAATTTGTTAAAATGAAGGCATATGCGTTTGTCTCAAAAAGTGCTTTTATTTTTGTTGCGCATATCGCTTGGATGGCTGATGTTTTATGCCGGAATCGCCAAGGTCTTTGACTCCGATTGGAGCGCCGGCGGCTATTTAATCGGTGCTCAGACCTTTTCCGGTTTTTACTTATGGCTCGCCGGTCCACAGATTCTTCCCGTTATAAATTTCGTCAACGCGTGGGGGCCGATCTTGCTTGGTGTTTCGCTTTTGGTTGGACTGCTGGTGCAGGTGAGTGCTCCTTTTGGCGTGTTAATGATGCTTTTATATTACTTTCCCATTCTTAATTTTCCCAAAGTCGGGGATCATTCATTTTTAGTGGATGAGCATATTATCTATGCAATAGCGCTAACGGTGTTGGCTGTGTTTAAATCCGGCGAGTTTTGGGGATTAGACGGATTGCTTTACAAGAGGAACAAAGCCGAATTGGGTAATTAGTAAAAGGCAAAAGGAAACCGGGCGTAACCATGGTCGGTTTGATGCATCCTACCGACAAAACTCCCCAAAAGAAGACACCACGCGTTTTTGGGAACGAAGGGCTCAAACGGGTGCGTTTCCAGCATAATTGGTGTTTACTTTTTGTTTATTTCCCGCCAAAAATAGATGCACCCCAGAACCAGAAACGATACTAGAAGAAGCCCCATCAGCAAACCAAAAACCCCGGCGGTTCCGAATCCGCCCATCATGTTTCCGTAGAATCCCATCACAAAAACCACCCCCTTGGTGTTTAAATTATACAAGCAATTTTACAAAATAGGAGCGGGTTACTTTTCGTGTACGTAGAAATTCATGAATAAGGTGCCGCCGCCAAACTCCGCAAGCGCATATTCAATCGTGTTCAGTTTTTTGTTTTCGCGCATGAATATTAAGGGAAAGCCGTCGTACATTGTAAATGGCCGCCCGGCGTCCTCGTCGCTTATTGGAGATATTTTCTTCCAACTCTCGTCTATCGCCTCGGTGACAAGCCTATCAACATTTTCCTCAAAAGTATTGGCCACGTCTATGCGAAAGGCGTAGTCAACGCCAACCGACGGGTATGCTTCCGCGTCCTCGTATTTGTACCACAAGCCGCAACCTTCCGTTTTGTACCATTTGTCTTCCGGAATAAATTTTTTGAGCGAAATGTCCGGCACGCCGTACTCTTGCACACCTTCGCCGTTCATGTCTTTTTCAAGGCCTTCGTTTGCAAAAGGAGCTTTTGGGAGATTTTTGATTTCAAGTTTGCAGTACTTATCAAGCCACTCGGGGTCACTCTTATCAATTTTTACAGCCTGCTGATCCTTAACCCAGAGATATTTTGTTCCAAGCAGAGATATTTTGTTCCAAGGCCTTCGTAAACCTTGCCTCGGAATATTACGAGGACGATAATGCTAACGGCAAGAAAAGTGTAGCCAAGTTTTTTTGCAAGCGCCTTGGACATTCGATTAAGTATGAGCCCAGAAAACGGTGCCTGTCAATTCAGTGGGTGAGGAGAGTGGGATATGCGAAAAGTGCCTGTTTTTAGTATAATGCCTGAATGAATGCCGTGCCTTCAAACTTTATTAAAAAACTCCACACTTGATGGTTGGAAATGGATGCTAAAAACGTATTCAAAAGAAGATATATCCGCAGTTCTTAAAACCTCCAAAATATTGACACCCAGAGACAGCTACTTTTGGAGTTATTATTTTGAACAAAGACTCGCACAAGGCGCAAAACACATCCTGGGTTTATTGAGCGGCGCCACCTTGCCGGGAAGTTACCTGGCCGGCGGCACTGCTTTGGCTCCGCATCGTGAACAACGTTAGAACCATAATTCAGCGGCAAAATGGATACGTTTATATCCCAGATTTAAGCTCGGTAACAATGTATATGTAGCTTACCCCACACCCCGACTCACTATACTAAAATATAAAACTAGCGTCAGTGGCGTACCGATGCCACGATCTACAACGGACGCATACTGAATAACTCTCTTTACATGTTGATAATCAAGGGTATAATGTGGTTATGTTGCCACGAACGCTTAAAACTACTATTTTAGAGGCTGCAAAGACTTTTCCGGCTATAGTAGTCACGGGGCCCCGGCAGTCCGGAAAGACAACCCTTCTCAAAAGTATCTTTGGAGGCAGCCACGCCTACCTGAATCTTGAAAACCCCGACGTTCGTTCGAGGGCTAAAGAAGATCCTATTGGCTTATTAAACCAGTATAAGGGTCCCATCATATTTGATGAAATCCAATACGTTCCTGAATTGTTTTCTTATATAAAGGATAGTATTGATGCAAATAGGACACCTGCAAGGTTTGTGTTAACTGGTTCTCAGAATTTTTTGCTGATGGAAAAGGTTTCTGAGTCTCTAGCCGGCCGAGCCGCTATTCTTACTTTGCTTCCCTTGTCTTTGCGTGAAGTCTCGGGTCTTGGAGACGGCGTGTTAAGTGTTAGCAATCTCCTAGAGAATTTTAGAAATTCTAAACAACTTGAACTGAATTCCTTGCAGGATCTGGCTAAGGTTATTTTAAGAGGAAGTTATCCCGAACCTGTTAGCAATCCGGAAGTTGATAGACAACTTTGGTATGGTTCCTATATAAACACTTATCTAGAAAGAGATGTTAGAAATCTTGAAAGAATTGGTGAGTTAAGCGATTTTGAAAGGTTTGTAAAATCTTGTGCTATTCGAACCGGTCAGATATTGAATTTATCGGATGTTGCAAAAGATGTAGGAGTCTCGTTGACCACCGCTAAGAGATGGTTATCACTGCTTGAAACCGGCTACCAGATTTTTCTCTTACACCCATACTACAAGAATTTAGGTAAAAGATTAGTCAAAAGTCCCAAGATTTACTTTTGTGATACCGGAGTAGCATCTTATTTAATGGGTCTTAATGATGAAAGTGCACTTATAAACAATTCGCATTTCGGAAATCTTTTCGAGACACTTATAGTCACAGACTTTTTAAAGAGGTATCTGAATTTTGGCAGAAATCCCTCTATGTATTATTTTCGAACACGAGATAAATTAGAAATAGACCTTGTTTTAGAAGAAAGCCAGAAGCTTGCTTGTTTTGAAATGAAATCCGGCAGCACGATAACATCAAAACATGTTTACTCTTTACGAAGTATAAAAAGATATTTTGCAGACTTAATAGATGTTGTTGGAGTTATTTCCGGCACTGGTGAAAATTTCAACGTAGTAGAAGGCATTAAAAACTTCTCCTGGAAGAGTTTATAACATCTTATATGACTCTACATAGCAGAGGATGTTAGAAGACGTTTTATGATCAGTAAGATATAAACCCTCGCAGCTTGTGAGCCACTCCACAGTGCTGATGGTAACGGTGCTATTAGAAACCATGTCATATCAATTCAGTAACCCTTTCATTTCCCATTCAAATATTTTGGAAAATTCTTCTTCGTATCGGCTTAGGTGTACAAGTTCAATCGGACTATTAAAAGTAGCGGCGATTTCTTGCTTATTTACTTTTGTGTTATCCGACATCCATGGAATTTTATTTATGTATTTGTTTGCAGGAATGAGATATACAATTGTTTTATATCCAGCCCAAGCACAAGCACTCATACACATAAGACATGGTTCACAGACTGTTACCATAGTTAGTCCTGGTGTATAGTTTGCACCTTTTGCTTTACAGACATTCTCAACTAGCATTCTTTCGGAGTGAGCTGTCGCATCGTGATTTGTTACAACCCAACTTTCTGCAGTTGCTATAGTATTTTCGTTTTCAATTATGAGACCTGAGTTTGCTAAGTTACCTTTTCTTGCAGAATTTATCATTAGTTCTTTTAGTTTTTGCATCTGTAGGATTGTTAGTTCCATTGCAGATATTGTATATCATTGGCTC
>Ga0075574_108_pt1 | contig 11507 bp, 8 predicted proteins | sample RifGroA1_FD_68160 | JGI IMG/M metagenome (GOLD analysis project Ga0075574, IMG submission 68160) | candidate division WWE3 bacterium GW2011_GWA1_46_21
CCCCTATTTTACTTGAGCGTCTTTTATGTTGGCTACTTGGTTGTTATGACATATCCGGCCAAGAAGCTGGACAGGTATACGATCCCCGAATTTCCTTACCTGGCACTGATTGCGGTGTGTGGCTATTTTGAGGTGAAAAAGAGGTGGTCTTTGGTTGGCGCGTTGCTTCCTGTGCTGTTGACCCTTGGTTTTATAGCTTACCCTGTTGTTGCTCTTTACCCTTATTATTTCACGTACACAAACCCCTTGTTTGGAAGCGCTAAGGCCGCAAATGCGCTTGTTGCCCAAAAACCATTTGGCATAGCCGTCCCGCAACTTAAAGAGTTTGTCTTAGCCAACTACGGTTACTATCCAAAGCTGGGATTTGTAGACACAAAGCCTATGAAAGCCATTTATCCAAACTCCAGGGTATTTGATATACGAGTGTATGGAGGAGGAAGTTACGACTTGGTGATTTTGGGGCCAAACGAAGAGCTACCGGAAGAGTTGGCAAATGGAGACCACGCGTTTGTTTTTGACCGCGCGCTGCATATAAACGGGTTGGAGTACTGGAGGATATATGTTAAGCAAAAGTAGTTTGGGTAAACATGTCTGGTTACTGGCGATTTTATTTTTTGCCCTGTTTATTCGCTTGTGGGGTATAAACCACGGGTTTCCGTTTATTTTCCATCCGGATGAGCCGGCAGTCATTCGGTCGGCGATGGGTATAAGGTTTGACCCAAATCCCGGCCATTTTGACTGGCCCCATCTGCAGTTTTATCTTAACTACGGCGTGTTTTTTCTTTTTATCAAGTTCAGGGGTCTTCTTCAGTTTTTGGGTCTACAGACAAAAATTTCTCCGCTGTTTCCAATTCTTTGGCGTGACCCGTTGGTCTTTTATGCCATCTCGCGCGTCTTTTCCGCTGTGCTTGGCGCCGTCACGGCTATTCCGGTGTTTCTCACGGTGTCAAATTTGTTTAACCGCAGAGCGGCCATTATTGCCGCCGCTGTTTTTGCATTGCTGCCGTTTCACGTGCACACGTCTCACTACGCCCTTGTTGACGTACCTATGGTTTTTTGGGTTGCATGGGCGCTATATTTCACCTCCCGCGTTTACGTGACCGGGCGCTTTTGGGACTATGCCTTGGCTGGTTTGTTCGTTGGACTTGCGACGGCCACCAAATATAACGGCGGATTGTTTGCCGTGATGGTACCACTTGCATATGTACTCAGAGTTGTTGAGAAGCGCGAATCCATAACAAACCCTTCCGGTCTGTCTTTCTTGATATCATCGGCTGCGTTTGCCGGCTTGGGTTTTGCTTTGGGCACACCCTACGCGTTTTTGGATTATAAGACTTTTTTGAGAGCCGACTCGCCGCTTGGCGCCCTTTGGCAGTTTAAGAATGTAGGAAGCGTGGATTTTGTAACTCGTTTAGCGCAGCTTGTACGCAATTTATTGGTTAAACTCCCCGACGATTTTGGGTACGCGCCAATTATTGCTTACTTTGCTGCGTTGATTCTTTTAGTCAAAAACAAATCACCAAAGTTGTGGCTTCTGTTCCTGCCTTCGTTATTCGTGTTGGTTTATGTGTCCGGGTTTGCCAAGACCAGGTCCCATTACTACATGGGCATCTATCCGTTTGTTGCGGCTGTTGGCGGCTATTTTGCCGACTACGTTTATTCAAAGCTTCAGAACGTACCTATTTGGCAATTTTTGCGCGTTGTGCTTTTAACACTTCTTCTAACAATTCCCTTAGCGCTTTCGGTGAAGGATTCACTTATTTTGTCCAGGAAAGATACCCGTGTTTTGTTGTATGAGTGGTTGTCAAAAAACATCACCGTGTTGGATTATGTAATATACGATAGCGATGATGTTGCGCCGGTTTTGGAAAAATTCTCTGGTAATACACAGCACAAAGGTTTGTCCAGATTTCCGCCGGAGGGCAGCCAGGGTTATATAATTCTTAGCGATTCCACAAAAACCTACGATTTCACGAACCGTAAGATCGTATTGGAACTGCTTCCTAACTTTAGGCCCGGTCCGCGCATTCTTGTTTATGAATTGACAGATAGGCCCAAAGTACCAAATGAAAGAAAATAGAAAACTTCTTGAACTTAAATACGAAATTATCATTGCTGGTATGTTTGTTTTGTCCCGCATGCCGTCTTTGGGTCATGACAACTTCAACACCGACGTGTGGAAATGGAAGGCGAGAATATTCGACTTTGGCAGCGGCGTGTTCTATTTGGATTTTGCAAGAACCATACAGAAGTACCATCCCGGTGTAACGCTGATGTGGTTGGGGACACTCGCGGTGAAAATTTACAACTTGTGCTACAGAACGTTTTTTGGGACAAATCCTCCGGACAACAGTTTAACCACAATCTTTGGCTTGGATTTTGTCCAGAAACTTTTTGTTGTTATTGCAATAGGAATCTGTATTTCTTGTATCTTTTATGTCTTGAGAAAATTGTTTGGATTTGGCTATGCGGGCATTGCAGTTTTTCTTATTTCTGCTGAGCCTTTTTACGTTGCTTTAACAAGAGTGCTGCATTTGGAGGGTCTTATGTCCACGTTTATGATCGCCTCTTTTGTTTGGTTGTACTACTTTTTGCAGGATAAGTCCAAACTGCACAGGTTGTATGTTTCGGCAATTTTCTCGTCGCTGGCTGTATTGACCAAAACGTCGGCGCTTTTTATGGCTCCGTTTAGCGTATTGGTATTAGCTATGGATAGTTGGAATGGAACTTTTGATTACGCTTGGGTAAAAAGGTTTGCCGCAGGTTCGTTTAGGTGGGGTCTTGTTTTTTGTGCTGCGTTTGTGGTTATGTGGCCGGCAATGTGGACCTATCCTATTGCTGCGTTGGAAACATTATATCGCGGAATTTTTACAATAGGCGTGGAGCGCGGTCACGAGCAGTTTTATTTTGGACGACTTGTGGATGACCCGGGTCCAACGTTTTATCTAGTTGTTCTTTGGCTTAAGTCCTCGGTGTTGGCGGTTGCCGGTCTGATTGGCTATACATATTTGCTCAAAACCAAAAAGTACAACCGCGATCACTTGCGGTTTATGATCTATTTGCTCGTGTTTGCGCTTTTATATTTAGTTGAGCTCACGATACCATCCAAAAAACTAGACAGGTACGTGCTGCCATCCTTGCTTGCGTTGGTGATGATAGCAGCCTTTTTTTATAACTGGTTGTTGTTGCACAAGCATAGAGTTTTGGGAAGCACTGCATTGGTGATTTTTGCTCTATATACACTTGTGCGCGTCCATCCGGACTATTTTTCGTATTACAGTCTTTTGGGCGGAGGACTGCGCGCGGGCATAAACATTCTTGAGCCAAAGTGGATTATAGGGGCGCCGGAGATTGTTGATTTTTTTAATAGGCTTGCCGCTTCTAAAAATCTACGACCTTTTATTGGTGATGAGTCTTTTGCCAAGGATTCTGATCTAGCCAACAAACTCACGGTTGCCTTTCCCGAAAAATACTACACCCAGATTTGGCCTTTTATTAGAGAAGTAGGTGGATGGGCGGTGATTGCCGACCTAACACCGGAGGCCAAGAAAACCAAATATTTTGTGTATCCGGTTTGGGATGACCAGTCCAAAAGCGAAGACAGATTTGACTTGGTTTTTGTGAACTCGATAAAAATAAGGAATGTTGCCGCATATAACGTGTATGAAAGGAAGTAATGTTTAAACGAATTACAAATCTTTTAAAAACCAATACTTTTCAGGGAATTGCAATTGTAACCGGCGGTTTGTTTGTAGGGAATGTATTGAGTTATCTACTCCAGATACTGCTTGCGCGTTTCCTGAGTGTGTCAGAATATGGTATTTTCACAGTGCTACTGTCTTTATCTTACATCTTTACTATTCCCAGCACCGGCGTGTCGAATGCAATCATTAAACTGGTCTCTGAACTAAGGGCTGCCGGCAGGTTTGAAAATCTGACCGCTATGTTTTGGAAGATTTCGGCGCTGGCTTTTATTTCCGGCGTGGCAATCACGGCGGGACTGCTTGCATTTAGAGTACCGCTAGCCGCTTATTTAAATTTGGAATCGCCAAACCTGTTTTTTTACTTTGGTATTTTTTTGGTATTTTTGCTGCTGATTGTGATTCCAACCGCCTATCTTCAAGGATTGCTAAGATTCAAAGACTTTGCAATTTTTGTCATAGTGGGGGGATTGTTGCGTGTTTTATTTCCACTAATTTTGATTTTTTCTGGATTTGGTGTAAGGGGAGTTTTTGTAGGCATGGGTCTGGGTTTTGGGTTTGCATACTTGTGCGCGCTTTTGTTGCTCAAAAAGAATTTTACCGGCTACACAGACGTGCCGTTGCAGGCACATTTCAAAAGGTTGTTTCAACTAAGCTATGCAACACTCCTAATAAGCGTTGGCATGATCATTTTGAACAACATAGATGTTGTTATGGTAAAACATTATTTTGACGCGCACACTGCTGGCATCTATTCGGCGTTGGTGACTGTTGGAAAAGTGTTACTGTTTGGCGCCGGTACAGTTTCGGTAGTAATGTTCCCCCAAATATCGGAGTTGACCGCAAAAAACATCTCATATAAAAGCAAGTTCAAACAGTTTTTAGTTATACAAGTTGCGCTGATCTTAGCCGGCATTGCGGTTTTTAGTGTGATGCCGTATTTTGTCACCAACGCGCTTTTTGGCAGTAAGTTTATACTGGCGGCACAGTACTTACCGGCGTTTTCAGTTTTTGTTGGTTTATATGTACTTATCAACTTTATGACTCTGTTTATGATCGCAATAGACAAGCACAGCATATTTATTGTTCAACTTCCCGTCATTTTGTTACAGGTTATACTTATCTATTTATTCCACACCTCTTTGAACCAAATAATACTAGTCAATATAACCGTTACCGCTCTCGCACTATTACTTATAGTGTTATACTACGTGAGGTATGTTGGTTTCAGTAATAATTCCGGCATTCAAAAAACAGCACTCAATTAGAGAAAACATTGAAAGCGTTTACAAAGCCTTAACCTCCACAAGATATAAATTTGAATTAATAGTAGTGGTTGATGGTTTTTCGGCGGACGGCACTTTGACAGAAGCATCCAAAGTTGTCTATCCGAATGTTGTTGTTGTGGGTTACGAGCACAACAGGGGTAAAGGGTACGCAGTTCGTTATGGCATGGCACGCGCAAAGGGCGATGTAGTGGCGTTTATAGACGCCGGAATGGAAATTGACCCAAACGGCATCTCAATGATTTTAGAGCACATGATTTGGTACAACGCCGACATTATTGTTGGAAGCAAGCGGCACCCCGTGTCAAAGGTCAACTTTCCGTTTGTCCGAAAAATATATAGCTTGGGTTATAACTTGGGCGTGAGAGTCTTGTTTGGCCTCAAGGTCCGAGACACTCAAACCGGGCTCAAAGTGTGTAAGCGAGAGGTCTTGGAAAAAGTGTTGCCGCGCCTTGTTGTAAAACAGTTTGCCTTTGACGTTGAATTTTTGGTAGTTGCGAATCACCTTGGTTTCAAGAGAATTTTCGAAGCGCCGGTTGAGATAGACCTGTCAAAAGACTACAGCGGTACAAGCTTCAAGAAATTCCTGTTTTTCGAGCCGTATATACGGGGAGTGCTAATTGACACACTAGGGGTTTTTTATAGGTTGAATATTCTTGGATATTATAATGACTCCAGCAACAGAAACTGGATATACGATAGGGAACTGGATATGCGCGTAAACACCGGTGCGGTTAAAAGAAAGTTTGGCAGTAAATATGTTGCCGATTTTGAAACCGGAGTTTTAAAAGACATTAAATTCAGCGTCATAATAATTGTCAGGTCAATCAACGACCATTTGCGGGAAAATATCGATTATATTAAGCGGCAAAAATACAAGAACTATGAGGTGTTAATTGTAACTGACGCGCAAGACCGCTACGACTTTAAAGATTTCAGATTTAGGCTTTTGTGTTCCGGGGTTGTGGGTCCGGGTGCAAAGAGAAACTATGCAGCCGCTCGGGCAACCGGCGATTATTTAGTGTTCCTGGACGACGACGCGTATCCGCACGAAGATTGGCTGGCTGCCGCGGCCGGTGTGTTGTCCAACAACGACCTGTATGCCCTGGGGGCGCCGGCGCTGACGCCTGCTAATGTTGGGATACTTGAGAAGGGTTCTGGCAAGGTGCTGGAGTCGTCTCTTGCAAGCGCCGGCGCCGTGTGCAGATACATACCTGTGGCATCCCGCTACGTTGACGACTACCCAACCGTAAACATGTTTGTAAAAAAGAAGTCGTTTTTTGAAGTGGGCGGTTTTACCGAGGAATTTTGGCCCGGTGAGGACACAAAGCTGTGTTTGGATCTGGTTGCGAGAAACGGCGGTCCCTTTGTTTACGACCCGTCGCCGGTGGTTTTCCACCATCGTCGCAATCTGTTTCGTCCGCACCTAAAGCAGATCTCAAGGTATGGAATGCACAGAGGCCAGTTTGCAAAAATATTTCCCGGTAATTCAAGACTGCTGTCTTATTTCATTCCTTCGGCGTTTGTGGTGGGATTGTTTGCGGGCCCAGTTTTATCCATGGTATTTCCGGTTCTGTGGATTTTATACTCGTACACACTGGTGGTATATGCCGGGCTTTTGGTGTACGAAGCAACAAAGGTCGTTTTGTCAGAACGCAACGTTTTTCTGGGGCTGTTGGTAGGGGTGGGTATATTTTTAACGCACGTTGTTTATGGAACATGTTTTATAATTGGTTCGTTGAAGAGACCAAAACTGGCGTTAAAAAGGATTAATTTGGCAACGGGGAATTACATAGATGGCTGATCTAAAAAACGGACAGAACACTTTTGCAACAAATCCCAACGCGAAGGTAAAGATAAAGGTAATAAACGAAAAGTGCATAAGCGCGGCCACGTGCGTTATTAGAGCGCCCAACACTTTTGATTTGGGCGAAGACGGCATTGCGTTTGTCAAAGAGGGAACTTGGGATGATGCCGTGATTGTAATAGACGGTGCAAAATCGTGCCCGACAACGGCAATTATTGTAGAAGATTTGGAGGGAAATCAGCTCTATCCGCCAAACTATGCATAAATCACTGTTTTTATCCAAAATGACGCGTGAGTCTTTAGAAGCCGCTCGCGATTTAAATCCAACCAGCGTGTTTGTTGGCGCATCGACGCTTGATGCTGCGACAGTGACTAATATGCGAAAGGTTCTTGACGGAGCGGAGATTTACGCCGAGGTGGGTATTTTCGTTGGTCAAGCTTTAATTGACAAATATCCGGACGCGAAACCGGTGGAAGCTTTTGGCAAAGCTACCGCCAAAGACTGGTATGTTGGCGTGTGTCCAACTCATCCGGGTGTGAGGAAAGACGTATTGGAGAAGATAAAGTCGCTGACAAAACTTGGCGTGGATGGTATCTGGCTTGATTTTATCAGATATCCGTCCAAGTGGGAGGAACCCCGGCCATATATTTTGGATACGTGCTACTGCCCAAGATGTATGTCTCTGTTTGAGGAATTTATTGGTGAGAAGTTGGTTGCCGCAAATCTTGAGGAATTGGCTTTGCTCATTGACGGGAGCTATTACCACGAGTGGCTGCAGTTCAAAGCCGGCCAAATCACATCGCTAGTCAAAGAAACCAGAAAGTTGATCGACGAAAGCGGAAAGAAGATAACGCTTGGACTTTTTGCTGTCCCATGGCGCGAAAACGAGTACGGCGCCGGCATAAAAAGAATAGTCGCACAAGATTTTGGTGCCCTGGCCGAATTGGTTGATGTCTTTAGTCCAATGCTGTATCACAAAATGTGCGGAAAGGACGTAGCGTGGATAAAAGAGATGGTAGCTTATTTTTGGCACGTGAACAAACCATTCTTGCCCTTGATCCAAACCGAGTCGCGTGTGGCTGAAATAACCGCACACGAGTTTGAGCAGGCTTTGTGCAACGCAAGCGCATCACCGTCTATGGGCGTTTGTGTATTCTTTCTGGAAGATTTACTAAAGCAGCCAGAGAAATCAAATATTGTGAAAGATTATTTCGCCAAAAACTAAACAAATTCCCAGTCATTTAGTTGCTTGATAATGAGGTTTTCTATATCTTCAATGCTTTTTTTACCATCAACCTCTATTGTCTTTGTAAGTTTTCGCTCTGCGCGTGTTGGATATTCCATCTGAGATTCAAAAGTTTCTAGAACTTTGCGCCTCGCATCGTAGCTGTTATCCCCGCCACCCTTTGGCTTTTCTCTCTTTACAGCTGTATCCACACATATCTTAATTGCGATCAAAATCACTTCTGCGCCAACATTTCGCGCTAGGTTGTAGATGCTTTCTCTGGTTTTCTTTGTACGTTTGTTTTCGTCAATAATTACTGAGAAACCATTTTCTATGTAGTGTTTTAGTAATGATTCTAAGTAAGCGTAAGCTTTGTAGTAATCACCTTCGATCTGTTTCTTGAGTTTTCTGAAATAGATCCAATCTGAATGTATTGCTACACCAACACCATTGGTTTCAAGAATTTTTGCTACTGTACTTTTTCCGGAGCCCGGTATTCCCATAAATATGAAAACGGCTTGTTTGTTTGGTTTTTGCTTTGGTAGCCGCATGTCCAATTCTTTTTGTAGAAGGTTAATGTTTGCTTTGAACTCTTTTGTTTTTGGGTATTCCTTTAGCCTATCCCGCCAGCCGTCCTCGAATTTATCACTCGCGAATAAAAGCGCTTCGTTGATATTTTCTATTTTGGTTAATACACGCACTTTTCCTAATCTGTCTCCTATATCGTTTTCATTCACATTAAGCCCAACCCTTTTTAGGAAATAAATATTCCACATTGTACAGGGCAATAGAAATTTGTTTATTCTTCCAAGTAAAAATAATTCAATTCCTTCTTTCTGATTTTTGTACTGTTGGAGTGTCTCTGACACAGCCGTCCTCAACGTGTTGCTAAAGGGTGTATTGGGCATTGTTTCTACTGTGCTTTGGTAATAAATTCCAAGCATTGTTAGCCAGTGGTAGCCTTCGCTGGATTTTCCTACATCTACAAAGAATAATCTACCTGCATTGTCTTCAACAATGTTGTCTGGTTTTATGTCCCCGTTGCCAATGCCCGTTTCTATGTGTTGTAGGCTGAGATCTTTGATAAATTTTCTTACTGCCTTCTGAGTTTTTGCGTAAGCCTCCAGCGTATCTGTGTTTGTTATTAACGAGCTAATTTTGACGTTTTTTATTGAGGCGTGTTGTGGTCTTAGAAACGTCTCTACATATCTCGGCAGTTTTTTGCTTTTACCTTTTGATACCTCCCATGTTTTTAGAAAAAGGTTTATTGTTTCGTTGTGAATCTTTTGCAGCTTTATAGTGCTTTTTGTATTGGAGTATCTACCCAGTTCGCCGGCTAGTTTTTCAATCACAAGCGTCATTGTGCCGTTGTCATAGGACAGGAGTTTTGGCGTTGGTATTGCGTGCGGCTTTCCAAGTAATACTTTCTTTGTGTTCTGATACATTTTTTTGAAGAAGTCTGGCACATCGTCGTATTCCTTACCAGAAAAGTATATGACGAGAAAAGACGTGCCACCTGATTTGAGCTCGAACACGTTTTTTTTGTACTCGTGTTTTTTGTCGACATTGCTGAGTGCCCGCACGCGTCCTAATCTTTTAAATGTTCCGAACGGCGCTTCTACATTGTTCAGGTGGTTGATATCTTTTAGCTTAGAGAGAAAATCCCCATAAATTTTAGCTGCGTTTTCTTGGTTTTTCATAATCGCCATAAGTATAGTACAAAGCAAAGGTTGACCCCAACACATATATACGGTAGTCTATACGTACACAAAAATGCCAGTTGGTTTTTCAAAGAAATTCAAAATTGCAGTGGGGTATCCCCCAATTGAAACGGACAAGGGAGTTCCGTTACTATCACAAAACAGACAGTTTCAATTCTTCAACGCCAAAACATACATATATCCAATGGTTCCGGCGTATGCCGCGTCACTGGCAAGGCAAAGAGGCTATGATGTTGTTTGGTTTGACGGTATTGCCGAGGAGTGGTCGTATGCGCGGTGGATCGCCAAGCTTGCGGAAGAGAAACCGGACATGCTTATGGTTGAAACAAAGTCGCCGGTCATTAAGCAGCACTGGGCAGTCATAAACGACTTGAAAGAAAAGTTTCCCAACATGCTTTTGGTTTGGGTTGGCGACCACGTTACTTATGTACCTAAAGAGATAATGGAAAACAGCAAGTTGGATTATGCCATAACCGGCGGTGATTACGACTTTATGCTTTCTGATTTGGCCGATTCTATTACAAAGGGAGTTACGTTGGTGGGAGGGATTTGGGGCAGAAAAGGCGACAACCGTGTAAAACTCTCGGAATTTGTAAAATACGAAAAGTCAGGCGTAACCGGCGAGATAGACGCTTATTGGGTTTCCGGCCCTTTAAAGCAAACGCACAACTTGGACGAGCTGCCGTTTGTCGACCGCGATCTTACACGATGGGAACTTTACGCTTACGCAAACGGCAATTACAAATATACGCCGGCAACATATATGTATTCGGGTAAAGATTGTTGGTGGAACAGATGCACTTTTTGTGTTTGGGACCACACAATCAATCCAATGGGCACGTACAGGCGCTTTTCTCCGGAAAGGCTTTTTGCCGAGGTCAAACACGTTGTGGACAACTACGGTGTGCGCGAGATTTTTGATGACGCCGGTACCTTGTTCGTTGGTCCGCCGTTAAAGAAATTCTGTAATCTGTTGATTGAATCCGGCTACAACAAAAAAGTGGTGATGGGGTGCAATATGCGGCTTAACGCGTTAACGCAAGAGTATTACGATTTAATGGGCGAGGCGAATTTTAGGTTTATCTTATACGGGATGGAGTCCGGCAACCAGGAGACGCTAAATAGGTTGGATAAGGGTTTGAAAGTTCACCAAATAGAAGAAGGTGTGCGTATGGCCAAGAAAGCCGGATTGGAGCCTCACCTTACTATTATGCTTGGCTACCCGTGGGAGACCGAAGAAATGGCAAAAAATACCATCGCCGTTGCCAAAAGGTGTTTCCAAAAAGGTTACGTTGATACCATGCAGGCAACAATTGTTATTCCATATCCCGGAACGCCGCTTTACAAGGATTGCGTTGAAGACAACTTGTTACTGGTATCTCCAACCGACTACGAGGCTTTTGATATGCGCCAACCCGTTATGAAAATTCCTTTTGAAAAAGAACGCTTGTTGGAATTGACGCAGGAGCTTTATTCGTCATTTTTTACTCCGCAGTACATAATGCGCAAGGTGCTAAGCATACAAGAGTATGAAGATGTTAAGTTTTTGGTTTATTCTGCGTGGAAGCTTTTGGGGCACCTGTTGGACTTTGACAAAAAACAGACAAAAGTGAACATGCTGTCGCCGCAGTTTTGGATTGCCGCGATTAAAAGCCTGAGCACGCACTTGTTACCCAAGAAAGAAGATGTGCTGGCAGAGAAGATGATAGAAGAAAGCGCCAAAGCCGAGATAGCGGCCAAGGTAAAAGTATCTCTCTGATTCGAGT
>Ga0075574_109_pt1 | contig 11498 bp, 9 predicted proteins | sample RifGroA1_FD_68160 | JGI IMG/M metagenome (GOLD analysis project Ga0075574, IMG submission 68160) | candidate division WWE3 bacterium GW2011_GWA1_46_21
GCAATGCTGTGATACTATTAAACACAAGGTTATGAATCTAACAAAAACGGCTTACGCGGCGAGAATTGCGGTTGCAACAACATTTGCAGCGGTGATGGTGTATCTGGTTTACATTATTGTTGCGCCTATGGCGGGCGAAATGTTAGCATCGCTGTTTCCGCCCAAAAATCCGCCAAACCCTATATACGGGCTGCTTGACCCGCTGGAGTTTATTGAACAGACCATCTCAAATTCAACGGTTGAGTATGTACTAAACACAAAAACGGGCAGACTGCCCACAAACCTGCCAAAAATAATGACGGTGTACAAATACGCAACGCCCAGATTTTCCTACCAGGCCGGAAAAGACGCGCAGAGGCACGCAGCAACGCTTGGGTTTACCGACGCCAACCTGGTCACCGACTTAAAGTCCGATGTGTATCAATGGAAAGACCCGTTGTATAGCTCAAAGCTCGACATAAAGATAAACTCGAGGGAATTGAAAATGGAAACTCCGCTTAGCGCAAACTCATCCATATATTCCGCGGGCTTGATAAACACAACGACCGCAACCGATGCCGCCGTTGTTTTGTTTACAGGTTTGGAAAGATTATCCGATCAGCTTTATGTAACCGGAAAGCAAAAAGTGGTCTTTGGAAAAATTCTGGGTTCGCGCGCAGTCCTTGCCGATTCCCAACTTGAGGCCCAATTTGCCCGCGTTGACTTTTTTAGGTCAATTAGGGAAATTCCGATTCTCGGCCCAAATCCAAAAGAAGGGCTTCTAAACGCTGTTGTGGCCACCGATAAGGCAATAGGTCGGTTGCAGAGCAAGGGCGCCGCATCCATACTGAAAAATCCAAACGTAGAGGCTTACGACTGGGGTATAGACCAGCAATCCAATGCTACTTACCCTTTGTTGCCGGTTGACAGGGCGTGGGAAGCCGTTGTTGCTTCAAACTCGGTGATCTCAAATATAACTCCCCGCGGGAAAAGCCCGTTTGAAAGCTATGTGCCGGTAAGGGTGGATAGAGTTTTGATTAACGATATTTACCTGGCATATTACGACAACAAAAAAGCCCAAAAATACCTGCAACCCGTTTACGTGTTTGAAGGCAACTACACAACCACCGCCGGCGACAAAGGCGACATTACGCTGTACTTGCCGGCAATTCAGGGAACGTTCGTAAAAAGCCTGTAACCTACTCCCAGGTGTAGCTGTCCAGAATCCACTGCAATATGGCTTTGGTGTCGGTGAAACGGTCGTTGCTTCCCATGACTACAATGATTATATCTTTCGCATCGTCGGCGTATTCGTAGGCCAGCACCTCGCCGGCCGCGTATGTTCTGCCGGTTTTTATGCCCACACTGCCCGGTAAATTCCACAAAAGGTCGTTTGTGTTTGTCAGCCTGTGCGCCGTCACATCATTGGCAATGAGGTATTCTTTGGTATTTACTACTTTTTTCAAAAAAGGGTCGGTCGCCACTACTTTAGCCAAAACGAACAGATCGCGCGCGGTGGAAACGTGGTCGCCGTTTGGGCCGTCAAGGCCAATTGGATTGGAAAAGTGCGATGTTGTCATTCCCAACGCCGCGGCCTTTTCATTCATTTTGGCAACAAAATCGGCGATATCAACTTTTCCGCCGGCCAGCGTGCACGCCGCATCCCCGGCCGACGATATCAAAAGCGCGTAAAGCAGGTTGTGCACGGTCAGGGACTCGCCGGGGTACAAATTGACCTCTTGGCTGCCGGTATTCTTACAACCGGCCGGAACCTGCACAGTGTCTTCCAGCCTGTATAAGTCCATGGCGACCAGCGCCGTCATCAGCTTTGTCGTTGATGCGGGCGGCTGCTTTTCGTCTTCATTGACCGCAACGAGCACTTTGCCGGATTTAACGTCAACGGCATAAAGCGCCTTGGACGTAACCTGCGGGATGGCTTGCTTCACAACCAATCTGGGGGACTCTTTTTTTGAAACCGCGGCTCCAAGAACATTTTGCGAGCCAAAGACGCTTGCAACGCCCAACTCGCCGCCGGTTGCCTCAACCAAAATCGCCGACACCGCAAAAGTTGCCAGCACGGCGTACACACTAATGCGAAAGCCCGCGTGCGCCAATCGGTCGGGAATGTCTTTTAGGCAATCCACACCGTACACGGCGTTGGCAACGCCAAGCAGCAAATATACTTTGATTTTTTGTGCGGTACTCATTTTTTAGAAACCGTTATGCCAAGCTCTTTTAGGAGTGAATCGTCAACGGCGGCCGGCGCGTCCATAACCGAGGTTCGCCCGGTTGACGTCATTGGAAACGCAATGGCCTCTTTTACCGATTTTTCGCCCGAAAGCAATACCACAAGCCTATCCAGCCCAAAGGCGATTCCACCGTGCGGCGGTGTTCCAAAGGCAAAAGCCTCCAGCATGTGCCCCACTGCTTGTTCAACCTCCGCATCCGAATATCCCATTATTTTAAATGTTGCCCTCAAAATCTCCGGTCTATGCGCTCTAATGCTGCCGCCGCCAACCTCATACCCGTTGCACACAAGGTCGTATTGCGTGGTCAATATGTCATCCACCCGGTCACCCGAAAGGTGCCGTTTTAGGTGTTCCTCTTTGGGCATGGAAAACGGGTTGTGGGTAAACGTCCAACCGCTTTTGCCGTCCAAAACTTCGGCGGCGTCCTTTATATCAACTTTCTTAAAAAACGGAAAGTCAACTACCCAAGCAAAAGCCAAGACATTTTCTTTTTTTTCCTCGTCTGTCCTTAAGTCAAACTTGTCGGCGCCAAATTTTGCCAACGCTTCCTTGTATGTGAAAACGGGAAAGTCCGCGTTTTGCAGCTTGCCGTCCACGCTTGTGACCGAATCCTTTATAACGCCTTCCATCGCAGCCATTACCTCGTCGCGATTTACAAAGCTCATTTCAACGTCAATTTGCGTAAATTCGTAACCCCTGTCGGCACGCGGGTCCTCGTCCCTAATGCACTTGGCGATTTGAAAATAGCGTTCAACGCCCGCCGTCATTAACAGTTGCTTGTACTGTTGCGGGCTCTGCGGCAGCGCAAAGAACCGGCCCGGGTAATACCTTGACGGCACAATAAAATCCCTGGCGCCTTCCTTGGTTGACTTGGTCAGAATGGGCGTTTCAATTTCCACAAAGTCCAAGTTGTGAAGATTTTGCCTTACAGCCTTTGTAAACTCGGAACGCAGCCGCAGAATCCTTTGCATGCGTGCGCGCTTCAAATCCAAATATCTGTACTTTAGGCGCAATTCTTCGGAAATCTCGTGGCCGTCGGTGTCAATGGGTATGGGCAACACCTTTGACGCATTTAGCACACTATATTTTTCAACCGAAACTTCAAACGCGCCGGTGTCAAGGTTGGGATTTACCATTGCCTCGGGACGGCTTTTTACATCGCCAACAAACTCAACCACATCTTCCGCGGAAAAAACCGCATCACCACTCATTGCCGCTGAAAAGACACACTGCACAATTCCGGATCTGTCCCTTAGATCAACAAATTTCAGTTTGCCGTGATCTCTAACTTTGTCTACCCATCCCAAAAGCAGCACTTTCTCACCAATCTTGCCGGTTACTTGCTTTGCCAATGTTCTTTCCATGGAGACAATAATACTACCGTTTGCGAATATCGGAAACAATCATATCAACAAAAATTTTGCCGTTGAACTCGTTTTTTCTTAAAGAGTAAACAACGTCCACTTTATCGCCGACATTTATTTGGTCGAAAACACTACCGGCGTTAAAAAATACGGCCTTCCCGTAGGTTTCGCCGGCAACCAATTTTAGCGCCAAATGGGCACTTTGCTGTCCCATCAGGCTTTTCTGTGCAACACCAACGTTCTTCGTCAAAAAGAGCGGCTCCTTATTCCCAAGGCCAAAGGGTTGCAGAGTGCTGATTGCATCCAGAAGAGGTTGTCCAACCAAGTGAAAAGGGAGGCCAACGTCTATGTCCAATGTGTGTACTAATAACGCGCTGTCTAGGCTTTTTTCGGCTAATTCAAGAACTGCTTTTTGCAAAATAGCAACGTTTGCTTTTTTGAGCGTAAAACCCGCGGCCATTGCGTGCCCGCCCAAACTCACAAAAAGATCGGTAAAGTTTCTCAAAAATTCAATGATGTTAACACCGGCAATCGAGCGCGCCGACCCCTTTGCATACTCATCGGCTAGAGAAATAACCACCGCCGGGCGAGCGTACTGCCCAACCAACCGTGATGCCATAAGCCCAATGATCCCTTCGTGATAGTCCGGGCTGGCCGTAAAGATGACCTTGGGCAATTCCTCACCGGAAACATTCGCCAGCGCATACATTTCCAAAGTCTTATCCTGGCGCTGTTTGTTCAACTCGTTTAGCTTGGTCGCAATTTCCGCGGCGTTGATCGCGTCTTTTTCAATCAGCAAATTCAGCGCGGCATAAGCATTTACAATGCGCCCGGTGGCGTTGAGTCTTGGTCCAAGCACCCACCCCAAATCATAAGACGTAACTTCTCCCTTCTTGCCAGCAACTTCCAACAGCGTTTTTACGCCCAACGGGGGAGAGTCGTTAAGTGCGCGCAAGCCTTCTTTCACAATGCCCCTGTTCATGCCAAGGAGCGGCTGTAAATCGGTTACAGTGGCTATTGCGGCCAAAGCCAAAGCGGTGCTTCCGCTGTTGCCCAAAAGCCTGCACAAAACGTAAGCTATGCCGGAACCAACCAGGGTGTCGGTCCAAATGATATGATCAGCAACGGGAAGCTGCGCCGGTTTTTGGTGATGGTCGGCAATGAGCACGTCAAAGCCAAGTTTTTTGGCGTAGACAACTTCTGCGGTTGCGGTGATTCCGGTGTCAACCGTGATCAGTAATCCCCTCTCGGCGCCAACACGTTTAACAACGTCATCTATCCCTTTCACCGACAAACCGTATCCGTGATCAAATCTGTTCGGAATGAACACCAAGCATTTGTCGTAGTTCAAAACTACGCGTATGGTGTCATACACTATTGCGGACGCGCAAACGCCGTCCGCGTCGTAGTCCCCGTATATGACAATTTGCTTCTTTTCCTTCACGGCGGCCAAAACCATCTCCCGTGCCCGCCTAAACTCCTCCTTTAACGAAGCGTCCAAATTCTTAATATAGCTGTAGACGGAGGGCGGGCTCAAAAAAGCCGAAGGCTCGGCTATGTTTCTGTTTTTGAGCAAAGCGGCAACTACATCGTCTGCAGACTCAACCTGGCCTTCAAACAAAACATTCCACTTTTTTGCCGCAGACATCATAAGTTTTTGCGGGTTTCCCAAAATATCAGTATCGGCGCTGCAACAAATATGGACGAATACGTACCGGAGGCAATGCCAATAACAAGCGCCAGCACAAACTCCTTCATGCTTTCGCCGCCGAGTACAAGCAGCGATGTCAGAACGAGCAAAACGGTTAGCGATGTTGCAAAAGACCTGTTGAGCGTTTCCACCAGTGAATAATTTACCGCGTCGGAAAAGCTTGTAGTCTTTGCCATTTTACCCAACAGGTTTTCGCGAATCCTGTCAAAGACCACAATAGAGTCGTGCACCGAAAAGCCTATTACCGTTAGCAGGGCGGTAATAAAAAGCGCGCCAACGCGCACGCCGTAAAAATGCCCCAAAATGGAAAACACCCCCAAAACCAAGAGCGCGTCGTGAAGCATTGCAATTATTGCCGACACGCCAAACTTAAAGCTGGAATACGGTTTGGGGATGTTTCTAAAGGCGTAGGCTATGTACAAAACTATTCCCAGCGACGCTAGCGCAAGGGCTAAAAAGGCATTTTTTGTAGTCTCCTTGCCCACGGAGGCTCCAACGGTTTCAAAGACTTTTTGGGTTACTTGGCCATAGTTCTCGCCAAGCGCTGTTTTTATTTCCGCGCCCGTTTGAGCATCAACGGCATCTGTAGTTATACTCACGGTGTTATCGCCTATAACCGATACCTCATTAACATGCACGCTCTTTTGAACAAACAAGTCGGAAACGGCATCCGCCTCGCTCTGCATGTCTTTCTCGAACCCAAACTCAAAAACCGAGCCGCCGGTAAAATCTATTGACAAAGCCAGCCCGTTTAGCAAAAGCGATAAGACGCCTGGAATCAAAACCAAAACGGAGAAAAGCAAATAATATTTTTTGTACTTCATTACGTTCATGTTTAATCCTTGCTAAGCCCGCCAAATAACTTTACAAACGTTTGCGTGACAAACAGCGATGTAAAAAGCGACACCAAAATGCCAATTGACAGCGTTAACGCGAACCCGCGCACCGCACCGGTACCAAAGTAAAACAACACGGCGGCGGTAATCAGCGACGATATGTTTGAATCCCGTATCGACGACCACGCGCGTTCAAAGCCAAACTTAGCCGCAAGCGTTTTTGGCCGACCCCAGGCAAGTTCTTCTTTAATACGCTCAAAAACCAAAATGTTGGCGTCCGTTGCCATTCCCACCGACAAGATAAATCCCGCAATTCCCGGAAGGGTTAGTACAACGGGCAGCCCTTTAAAGATCGCCAGCGTTATGACGGCATATATTAGCAAAGCTATATCCGCCAGAAACCCAAGCCTGCCATATGAATAGACCATAAATACCAAAACAAGTGTCAAACCCACAATGCCACCGTAAAGGCTTCTATGAACCGAAATGTCTCCCAGCGTGGCACCCACCGTTTTTTGCTCTATCACTTCAACCGGCACCGGCAGCGCGCCTGCGCGCAACTGAATACTCAACGCGTTTGCGGTCTCAATGCTAAAATTGCCCGTAATCACCGGGTCGTTGACTAAAGCGTCGGCAAGGTTCTCGCTCACCACCGGCATTGACAACGGGGTTGAATCCTCATCCAGAAATAAAGCTACCGGTTTTTTCACATTTTCCCGTGCAACCTGCGAAAACTTTTTTCTGCCTTCATTTGTAAATTTCAGGCGCACTTGCGGCGAGTTGGTTCCGGCTTTGCTTTGGTCGTAAAGCACGTCAACACCCTTAAGGTCCGCGCCGGTCACGCCGGAATCCACCCACGCGGTTGGGTTCGAGTAGTACTCGCTAAACTTTTCCTCGGTCCAGTCTTTGCCAACAACCAAAACTTTAAACTTCAGCTGGGCGGTTTGGCCAATGAGTTTAACGGCGGAAGCGGTATCGCTAACACCCGGTATTTCAACAATTATTCTGTACTCGTCGCCAACCTTGGCCGGAGCAATGTAAGGTTCTGCCACCCCAAGATAATTGACCCGCTTCTCAATAACACTCACAGCCGATTCCAGAGCGGAATTTCTCTCACTCTCGCCAATCTTTGTCACATCGGCATTGAGCACAACACGCACGCCCCCGGCCAAATCAAGACCTTCTCTAAATTTAGTCAAATCGGCACGCCACCTTCCGCCGAAAAGACTAAAGCTGTACCCGCCAATATACGAATCAATGTTTACAAACGACTTCTTAACCGTAATTGGAATACGCGGAAGCACAACCAAAATAGAGAGTAAAAACACAACCGAGATAGCCAACAATCTAAAATATAAATTCTTATGCATTTTACTAGTCTATCTCAAATTGCACAGAAAGCCTCTTCATCACCAATAAGCATTGTGCGACTTTGCGACAGCATCTTGCCCACAAACTGATCGTTTCGCCTCTTTCTAAACGTAAACTCATCCTCGCCCATAACCGAATAGTTTATTTCCCGTTTCAGCTCCTTTTGGATTTTATCCACAATGGCTTCCAGCACCGGCAGATTAACAGTGCCCACTACAAACAGGTCAACGTCCAAAACGCTGTATTCGCGCCCTCTTGAAAAACCTCTCGCCAAAACCGCAAAGCGCACATCGCCAAGTTCCTTTGAATTCTTTATTATTTCAGCTCCCAAACCATACTCTTTTGCCAAAAGCGACAACAGTTCCGGGTAGTACTGCGATGCGGTATTTACGTTGTAATATACTCTATTGCCGCTAGGGCGTTTGCGCACAAGGCCAATGCTCGTTAGTCTTAGCAGCTCACGCCTTATTGCGTTAATTTCGGTTTCTACCGCGCGCACCAGCGCGCGCACGTGAAAGGCCTTGGCAGGATTTGTGAGAAGAACCCTCAACGTTTTTACCCTAACTTCCGATACAAACAGACTTTTTAACATATTTTTAAATCAGGACAGTTGATTTGGAAACTTAATTTACTGGTACACAACTTGATCTGCGTTTCTGTCTGGCACAATGCTAATCCAAAACTTACCTCTGTTAAACTTAATCTTCTCCCCGTTTTCGTCGTAAAACTTTGTTCTCTCCCCCCTTTCGTCCTTGTCCCAGGTTGAATTTAGTACTTTGCCGTCAAGAAATATCAGCGCGTTGCCGGTTCCCACCAGTTTGTAGTCCAGTCGGCCCTTATCATCACCGTCGATGCTTTGTTCCTGGGCAAACTGAACAATTAGATTTTTAAACTTTAGTTGCTCTTTTGTAACGTCGTCAATGTGGGGGACGGGGTTGCCGGCCGAGTCGTACCCAAGAAACCTTTTGTAGGAGTTTGTCACCGGGTCGTACTCCCAAATCGCCGAATAATCACCCTTATACCAAAAATCAACGGACACGCTACTTGCAGCGGCGGCGCTTTCGTACGCCGTGTGATCGTCTTTAAAAGCCCACGGATCAATTTCCTCCACACCGTCCCATCCAAGTTCCAATCCTCTTTGCAGCAAATCCTTGCCGTTTGAATAGGCCGTGTGTTCAGTCGCAACATTTCTGGGGTTCTCACGCCAAAAAACAGCCCCGCCCCTTCCCAAGCTTCTAACCGGCCAGGTCTCTATTGCTTCCAGCGCCTGAGGCGACCAACCAATGTGCATCAGCATTGCGTCGCCCAACTCCTTCACCAAGACCAAATAATATTCGCGCACACTCCTTATTGGGCCGATTTTCTCGGGTATTTTTGAATGGAAGAATGCCAAAAACCTTGTAATTCCACCTTCCGCCACAATCTCGTATACAACATCGACGTAAACCAGACCGGCTTGCGGCCGCGCATCCGTGTGATTATTAATCATAACCGCAAGCGGACGGACGTTTATCCATTCCCGGGCTTCATCTTTAGAGTACAATTCGCCAGTCAATGGGTTTACTACAACTTCTTCCCGTGCATCGGGCGAGGTTAAGGATACGAGCGGTTCTAGAAAATTTCCTTTGGGAGGAGGAAAAAAGTATAAAACCGCAAAAATCAAAAGTGCGGCCGCCACAATAGCGCCGGCAATTGCAAGCACTTTGTTTCTTGTAAACATAGGAGGTTTTATCCCATTTATATACGTTTGATTATTTGTATCTACGCCAAAGTCCATCTTTCGTTTTTAGGCAGCTGTAATTTAGCCAAGTATACACAAACAACTAAACGAGTACAATAAGGATGCAATCGTAGTGCGCTTAGCGTACATCTTTGTTTATACGGCGTGTTAAACTATAAATGTGAAAAACAGACAAAAAGATTTGCAAGCACAAAAAAAGCTGCGCAGAGAACTGGAGATTCTCAAAGCCCAGGTAAAGTCTCTTGGCGCAAAACAAGAACCCGAGCTGCCGTTATCCCAAAAACAAGCAAGCGTAGTAAATCACGATCTGCCAATAAAAACGATTAAAAGGGACCTAACAAAAACGGCGTTTTTCACTTTGCTTGCGGCTTTCGTGCTGGTTGGCCTCCAATACTTTAAAGTTGATTACACCAGCTATGCATGGTTGCAAAACCAAGTTACAAGTTTGTTTCGGCAGCAATAAAATCTTCCAGATTGCCGTCTAGTACCGAATCCGGATTGGAACTTTCCACACCCGTTCTCAAATCTTTTACAAGCTTGTAAGGGTGCAAAACGTAGTTTCTTATTTGGTTTCCCCACCCGGGTATCTTATATTCACCCTTGAGCCTTTGTTTCTCCGCCTTTATCTTTTCAAGCTCTATAGCATATAACTTGGATCTTAAAATCTGCATGGCCTTTTCTCTGTTCTTACCTTGAAACCGCTCTTCCTGAGATTCAACAACAATGCCGGTTGGTTTGTGTCTAATGCGTACAGCCGTTGATACTTTATTCACGTTTTGTCCGCCCTTGCCGCCCGATCTGAAGGCTTCAAACTCAACATCCGCGTCGTTTATTTCCAGGGCAACATCGTCACTAACCAACGGTATAACCTCAACGAGCGCAAAAGAAGTCTGTCTAAGATTATCGGCGTTAAACGGCGATTGTCTGACAAGCCGATGAACCCCGGATTCGTTCTTTAAGTAGCCGTATGCGTACTCACCCGAAATTTCAACGGTAACCGTTTTGACACCAGCTTCATCACCGGCCAGCTTGTTTAGCTCCTGTACCTTCCACCCTCTGTTTTGGATATACCGTAAATACATCCTATAGAGCATCTCGGACCAGTCCATGGCCTCGGTACCGCCCTGGCCGGCGTGAACGGACAAAAGCGCGCTATACCTGTCGTAGGGCTGAGATAAGAAAGTTTTTAGCTCAAGCTTCTTGAACTCCTGTTCAAACTGTTCATCATCGCCGCAATCCAGAAGCAACTGTAACAAGTCAAACTCGTCAACTTCTTTCTGCAAGGCCGAAAGCGCCTGCGCCGTTTTTTGGCCATCTTCCCAATTCTTCCACACATCCTCACTGGCTATTTTCTGCTTCAAGGATGCAAGTTGATGCTTCTTGCCGGCAATGTCTATTTTCTCGCCCAATATAGCCAGCTTTTCGCTAAAGTCGTTGTTTGTCATATTGGGAGTATAACACTTCGGTTCCAAGCTCAACGGTATCGCCCTGCTTTACCTGGTTCGCCAAAATACGAACGGCCAAGTACGATTCAACCGTTTCTTCAATTAACCTGGCCATTGGGCGGGCACCCCACTCGGCGTTGCAACCACGTTTAATGAGCTCGGCAACGAGCTGGCTCGAAAAAGTTACTTTAACGCCTTTTTGCTCGGCAACGCGCCTGACCCTGGCCAACATCAAGTCGGTGATTTTTCGCACGGCGTCCATGGTGAGCGGTCTAAAGACAATAACGCCCGTAAACCTGTTGAGAAACTCCGGCGCAAATTGTTCGCGCACGTCGTGCATGGCCACTTCCTTCATTTCGTCAAACATACCGCCGCGCGCCGCCACCTGTTGAATTGACCGTGTGCCAACATTGCTGGTTGCAATTATGATGGTATTGGTAAAATCAATAACCCTGCCCGTTGTGTCCGTGAGGCGCCCGTCGTCCAACACCTGAAGGAATGTGAGCAAAACGTTTGAATACGCCTTTTCAAGTTCGTCGAGCAAAATCACGCTAAACGGCTTGGACCGCACCGTGTCGGTGAGAAACCCACGCAGCCTGCCATCCGGCGAGCCAATGAGCCTGTTTAGGCTGTCAGCCTGTTGGTACTCGCTCATGTCCAACCGAATCATTGCCTTCTCATCGCCAAAATAAACCTTGGCCAGAGTTTTGGCCGTCTCGGTTTTCCCCACGCCGGTTGTGCCCACAAACAAGAAACTGGCGATGGGTTTGGTTTCGTCGCGGATGCCGGCTCGGGCGCGCTT
>Ga0075574_127_pt1 | contig 11166 bp, 14 predicted proteins | sample RifGroA1_FD_68160 | JGI IMG/M metagenome (GOLD analysis project Ga0075574, IMG submission 68160) | candidate division WWE3 bacterium GW2011_GWA1_46_21
GGGTATCGGGCGCGTCTACTATATGAGCGACCTTTTTACCTCCGGCAACGTAGCTTTGCCGATTTTAGAATCAGCCGATATTGAAGTTGCGCAAATTCCTGAGGAGGCGGTTTGGCAGGGAGCCTCCCTGGAATGAGCTGGCCCATATATTTTAAAGACAGGCTAATAGTTGGCGATTTAGACTCCAATGTTGGTGTGGCAACGCTATGGATGCCAAAGGAAAGCGTGGCCGCCCAGCTGCCCCAGGGCTCCTATAGCGTTTGCGGCCAACTCTACACAAAACGCGGCATAAACCCGCTTTTGCGAAATATCCTCGCCAACCCCAAAATCGCCTACATTGTGCTTTGCGGCGTGGACAGGCAGGGAAGCGGCGACGCGCTCCTTACCTTCTTTAACAAAGGAATTACCGGCGATGCTGCCGGCCAAGGTTGGCGCATAATTGGCGATGATGAAGCACTTCTGGATAAAGAGCTGCCTTTGGACGCGTTGGAACTTGTGCGCAAAAACGTGGAGATATTTGATTTAAGAATGAAACCGCTTGAGCAGGTTTCCGCCAAAATAACATCGCTGAAAAAGAAAAGGGCTTTTGCACAGCCGCAAACGTTTCCGGAGTCACCAATGCCCAAACCAACCGGCTACCCGTCGGACATGTCGGTGTTCAAAGTCAGGCGCGATTATATTGGCGACGCCTGGCTGGACGCGCTCAAAATCATCCACAGATTCGGCGTGGAAACGCCCGGAATGTACGGCAAAGTTAAACAAGTCCACAACCTGTGCACCGTTGTAGAAAAAGAAAATGCCCGCGAACCCAAAATCGCCGATTTCATGAAATTCAACCGCGAAAGCCTGGACAAATACGTAAAGGGCTTTTTTGACAAAGACCGCGGAAGCGAGCACTACACTTACGGCGAGCGCATATTCGCGTGGGACGGTGTGGACCAGTACGCGCACATGGTGCGCAAACTCAAGGGTTTTCCCTATGACAGGGGGGTGTTGGCGATTTTATGGAAACCGCACGCGGACAATAACCCGCCGGCAAATGTTGTGAATGCCGAAGGAACCTCGCAGAAGGGTTGGACCGTTCCGTGCCTGGTTATGATTCTGGGCCAGTGCATTGGCGATGATTTTAATATGACGGCGGTTTTCAGGAATAACGATGTGTACGGCGCGTGGCCCCTAAACGCCTTTGCGCTAAGAACTATGCAGCAAGACATTTGCCATGAGATAGGCAAAAATCTGGGCAGTCTCACCACCATTGCCCACATCGCCGAAATCTATGAAATAGACTGGGAAGACACCGCAAAGGTACTTGCCGCCAACGATACTCTCGCCAGATTTTGCCAGTATGACGCGCGCAGCTACTATACGGTTGATGTTGACGGCAGTGATATAATCGTGAAATTTTTCTCGCCCAACGGCGCGCAGCAACTTGCGGAGTATAAGGAAGACGGAAAGAGGCCGAAGGTTGCCAGGGATTTGTGCTTGATGGCAGTAAAAGACATGCTTGTTAGCGATCTTGGCGCCGCCTCCGATTTGGGGCGGCAGCTGGCCAAAGCGGAGGCGGCGGTGAAGTTGGGGTTGAAGTTTAAGCAGGACAACGAATTAGCCAAGTGATTTCGGCGAGCCTGGCCACAGTAAAGGCTACGTCTTGTTCCCACGCGGTTTTGTCGCTGTAGTAAGTCATACTTTGTCTTATGTTGTCCAGATGATTTTGAATGTGTTTCTTGCACAAAGTCATTAGCAATGTTAAATCAATGTTTTTGCTGTTATAGCGGTTTAGAATGGCTTTGAGCACCTGCGCCGGCGCGCGGTCTTGCATGCGAAACCAAAAGAAAACAGCCATTTTTGACAGGTCCCATTCCACGGGGCCTGATTTGCTTTCTTCAAAATCAAGAATCGCGACTACTTTGTTGTATGACACGAGAAAGTTTGACGGGGTTGGGTCGCCGTGGAGGAAGTTGGCCCGGCGATGCAAAATGACCAAAAGGTCTACACACTGATTCAAAATGTTCACTGTCATGTCGAAGGGAGGAACGCCTTCAATGTGCTCGGATAACCTTAAGATGCCGTTTTTCACTATGGATGTGTACGCGCCTGTTTTGTTCTTTACAAAGCGTGCGGTTGGTAAAACGGCGTTTAGTGCTTGCGATGTTATAACGTCTTTTTCCACGCTCGCCAGCTTTGCCGACGAATAAGTGCTCAACCTGGCCGTGTGGTTGCCGGCTTTTGTTTCAACGAAAAATGCGGTTGTGGTGTATCCCCACGCCAGAATGTTTGTGAATGTTGGTTCAATGCCATATTCATGTGCAATGGTTTCTTCCAGTTCCTTGTGGTATTGCGTGACGTTTTGCAGGTACACATCTTTCTCTGATGGCATGAATATATTGTATAGGATTTTGCTGCGGCGGGTCCTGCCTAGCACTTCCCCACGACCGCTCGCCGTCTTGATGCCTGCTGGCAAGTGCCGGCTGCGCGTCTTTATGCAGGGCGGCACCCTGCACCCGTGCTAGTCACCCGCCGCAGCAAAATCCTTGACTACAGGACACCGTATGGTATCCTGCCAAAGTGAATCTTGCTCAATCCCTGGCAAAGCGCACGCGCAAAGCCTAAAGATTCACCAAAGCAAAAGGGAGGCGCAAAACCTCCGCACGGAGGTTTTTTTTGTGAGCATGACAAAATACAAAATACCAAAACCAAAAGAGCTACTTGAAGCCGGAGTCCACTTTGGGCACCAAGTCCGCAGGTGGAATCCCGGCATGGAACCATACATTTATACCCAAATGAAGGGCATTCACATAATTGATCTCCAAAGAACCCAAGAATGTCTGAAAATCGCGTGCGAGTTTTTGCACGAGACGGCCAAACAAAAGGGTCAAATCGTTTTTGTGGGGACAAAAAGGCAAGCCGCTGATATAGTCGCCGGACAGGCAAAAAGGTGCGGTGCGTTTTTTGTGAGCGAGCGTTGGCTTGGTGGCACAATCACCAATTTTCCGGTCATAAAGAAAAATATAGATAAATTGGTTGAATTCAAGCGCAAAATGGATGCAGGTGAATTTAATCATTACACAAAAAAAGAGCGGCTTTTGATTGAACGCGAGATATTAAAGTTGGAGAAGTCGGTGGGGGGGATTGTGGGCTTAAAAGGTGTTCCGGCGGCTTTGTTTGTTGTTGACGTGCGCAAAGAAAAAACCGCGGTGCGCGAGGCCAAACGCAGAAAAGTACCCGTTGCCGCGCTTGTCGATACAAACTCATCGCCGCTGGACGTTGCGTTTGTTATACCGGGAAATGACGATGCGATCAAATCCATCTCTGCACTAGTTGGCGTTGTTGCCGATGCGGTTGAGAGCGGCTACAATGAAAGCGAGAAGGAAGCGGTGTTGGATGCAAAAAGCTAATGTTGATGCAATTAAAAGGTTGAGGGACGAAACCGGTGCGGGGGTGCTGGAGGTAAAAGAAACCCTGGAAGCCCATAACGGCAACGAAACAGCCGCTCTGGCCGATTTGATGAAGAACGCCTCCGCCAAAGCCGCCAAGAAACAAGACAGAATCGCGAGCGATGGCTTGATTTACTCGTATATTCACACCGGTGGAAAAGTTGGGACTTTGGTTCATTTGTCATGCGAAACCGATTTTGTGGCCAAAACCGACGATTTTAAAAATCTTTGCCGTGAAATTGCCATGCAGGTGTGTGTTGGCGACTATAAAGACGCGGCGGAGGTTTTGTCGGCCGAATATATTCGCGATTCGGACAAAAAAGTGGGGGATTTGATAATCGCCGCAACCGCCAAAATGGGCGAGAAAATTGAGCTCAAAAGGTTTGTGAAGTTTGCCGTTGGGGAATTGCGATGACTGATGCCGAACTCAAAGCAAAACTTGAAAAGTCCGTTGGCTACTTGAAGTCAGAGCTTGTAAAGATAAGGACCGGAAGAGCAAGCCCTGCGTTGTTTGACGATGTGCGCGCAGACGCCTACGGCGCCGCGATGACAGTAAAGGAATTGGCCGCTGTTAGCGTGCTGGACGCACAAACCATAGTTATTTCTCCCTGGGATAAAAGTTTACTCAAAGCAATGGAAAGCGCGATAAGGGCGAGCAACTTGGGTTTGAACCCGGTTGTTGACGGTGATGTGATACGCGTTGCGATTCCGCACCTTACCGAAGAGAGCAGAAAAGAGTTTGCAAAAATGGTTTCGGCCAAAGCGGAGGATTGCCGACAAACGGTGAGAAACATTCGCCAAGACGCAATGAAAGACATTGACAAAAGGTTTGCAAACAAAGAAATCGGTGAGGATGGGAAATTTTCCTTTAGGGACAAGGTGGAAGAGGTTGTTAAGCAAACGAATGCGCAGATTGATAATTTGGGTGAGGCTAAAAAGAAAGACTTAATGGCAGTGTGATTTTATGGCTGTTGTCCTTTTGATTTTATTAATATCTCTTTTGGTTCTTGTGCACGAGCTGGGGCATTTTCTGGCGGCTAAAAGGGCCGGTGTGCACGTGGAGGAATTTGGCCTTGGGATTCCGCCGCGGTTGTTTGGGAAGAAAATAGGAGAAACTCTCTATTCAATCAATTTGTTGCCCTTTGGCGGATTTGTAAAGTTAACCGGTGAGGATGCGTCGGAAAGCGGCGATCTGGCTGTTGCGGGAGCGGACCCGCACAACTTTTTGTCAAAAAACGCATTTACCAAACTCGCCATTTTGGGATTTGGCGTGTTGATGAACTTTTTGTTCGCGATTTTGCTCTACTACGTTTTCTTCTTTAGCGTTGGTTACAAGAGCCTTGCGTTGCCGGTTTTCTTTGACTACAAATTTAGATTTGGCGATCAAAAAGTGCTCAATACGGTGGTTAACGATACCCAGCCGGATGGGCCGGCACAAGCGGCGGGTTTGCTTCGCGGCGAGGCCATAATTGAAATTGACGATAAGCCTGTATATTCGGTTGATGATATAAAGAAGGCTTTAATCGATAAAGCAGACACGGAGACAAAGGTACTTCTTTTGGATGTAACAAAGCTTTCCGGCGGGATTCGTACCGTAAAAGTTGTTGCCGGCGGGGACGGGGGCGCCAACGGGTTGTTGGGCGTTTTTTTGTCGAAAGCAATTATTTTGGATTATTCACAAAATCCGTGGTTGTCTGCGCCAATGCACGCGTACAACATTCTTGGATATTCGGTTGATACGCTTGTCAACCTTGTTGGATTGTCGGCCAAGACTAAAGATTTAACTATTGTCTCTCAAAGCGTTTCGGGACCGGTTGGCGTTTTTAGCGTTATCGACGGTATTTTGCTGTATGCAAAGGACGAGCTATTTTTGCGACTTGTTGACCTGACGGCTCTTTTGTCGCTGACAATTGCATTTGTCAACATTCTCCCGTTTCCGGCGCTAGACGGGGGTAGGATTCTGTTTGTCGTTTTAGAGATTTTGACCGGCAAGAAGATAAATCCTTTGCTTGAAGCCAGAATTCACAAATGGGGAATGATCGCGCTTCTGGGACTGCTGTTTTTAGTCACGTTTAAGGATGTGAAGAATATCATTGGGTAGTGGTGGCGAATTGGAGGGTCCTGCCTAGCATTTCCCCACGACCGCTCGCCGTCTTACTGCCTGCTGGCAAGTGCCGGCTGCGCGTCTGTGGGGACCCCATGCCAAGCACCCTCCAATTCGCCACCACTACGACAAATAATGCCATTTGCACATCCTTGCATCGCCTAATATACTATCTGCATGTATGACGAAAATTGCCTGCTTTGCAAGATAGTTGACGGCACGGAACCGTCGGAGAAAGTTCTTGAGCACGGACCATCGCCGGTAAGTACAAGCCGGAAAGTTACTGGGATGCTCTCTTTGCCGCAATCCAAGCTGCCATAAAAGAGCTGAAACTTGACAAAACCGGGTACAAATTGGTAAATAACGGGGCCGGTTACAATCATTTTGAGCACGAACATTTTCACATAATGGGCGGCACAAAGGGAGAACCGGACGGAAAATCTTAGGAGGTGTTTGTTTAATATATGACGAAAATTAAAATCAGAAACGGCGAATCGCTGGAGCAGGCGTTGCGGCGCTTTAACAGAGAAGTTTTGCGCGACGGCATTCTTAAGGAGCTAAGAAAGCGGGAATTCTTTGAGAAGCCGAGCGTTATTAAAGCGAGGAAACGCAAAGAACGCGATAGGCGCACTGTGTTTGAGAGGATGAAAAAGTTCAAATGACGGTTGCCCAGATAAAGTTGAAGCTGTACGAGGCGCAAAAGGGTAGAGATGCGTTGCGCGTGTCGGTTTTGAGGTATTTGCTTGCGGCCATAAATAACGCAGAGATAGCTTTTAGGACGCAAGGGAAAATGCTTGGTGCGGCCGACGTGGAAAGTATTATCGAAAAGCAAATTGAACAAAGAGTGGATTCAATACAGAGTTACAAGGCTGGGAATAGGCAAGACTTGGTGGACAATGAGGCGGCAGAGATGCGCATACTCAAGGAGTTGTTGGATGATGCGCAATAATTCTTATATTTCAATTTCTATTGTTGGGGATTCACAGATGCAAAAGCTCAATAAGAAGCATCTGGACAAGGATCATACTACCGATGTTTTGTCTTTCAACATGGATGAACTCCGTGACGATGGCGTTTACTATATTGGCGATGTTATTGTGAATGCGGATCAGGCCAGGCGGCAAGCTGCCCAGTACAAGAACACGTTTGAGGAGGAAATCTCCCAGCTTGCCGCCCACGGCATTTTGCACCTTCTAGGTGTGCACCATGCCGGTGATGAGTAGTAAGGGGTAGGGGAGGCTGTGTGCGACATGTGCTTTCTGAAGAAGTCACGGATTTCCGCTTAGCGAAGCGACCCCGTGAGCCCCGCCTCTCGCGGGGCGTTTCTGAAGAAAGCACATGTCGCACACAGCCTCACCAAAACATAACAACATGAAAATAATCGTAGGTTTGGGAAATCCTGGAGGAAAGTATGCTAAAAACCGTCATAATAGCGGTTTTATTGTGCTTGACCACTACGTCAAGGAACCTTGGACTTTTGAGCCCAGGGCTAATGCACTCGTTGCCAAAGTCGGCGAACATCTCTTTGTCAAACCCCAGACGTTTATGAACAACTCGGGCGAAAGCGTTTCTACCATCGTCAACTTCTACAAAATCCCGCCCAACAACCTGATTGTGGTCCGTGACGATGCCGACATGGCATTTGGGAAAACGCGTTTCAGGAAGGGTGCAACCTCGGGTGGGCACAAAGGCATTGACGATATTATTTCAAAGCTTGGAACAAACGCATTTTGGCAGTTCAAGGTTGGTGTTGGAAGGCCCGGCGATGATAAAATCGCCTTGGATGAGTGGGTCTTGACGGATTTTAGCGACGAGGAATACACGGGTCTGACCCGATTCGACCCTTTTTTCAAGCACCAAAACAACAACGTCGCTAATCGTATTTTTGAAACGCTGATACAATAACGTTAAGCGGATGCCCGTCTCACCCGTGTTAGGCTTTTGGTTGTAACCTGGGCCCAAAAAAAGGTTTAACCCTGTTATCCTTGCTTTGGAATCATAATCCTTCTAGAATGATTTGGCTTATGTTCTACACAAAGTACCGCCCGCAGAAATTCAGCCAACTATCGCAGCCCAATGATGTTGCCGTCGCGCTTGTCAACCAAATAAAAGCGCAAAAAACCGTTCACGCCTACTTGTTTATAGGGCCGAGAGGCACGGGAAAAACTACCACAGCAAGGCTTTTGGCCAAGGCTTTAAATTGCGAGAAGTTGGACAAAAACGGCGATCCGTGCGACAAGTGCCCGTTGTGCAAGTCAATTAAGGCCGGTAGTTTTGTTGACCTTATTGAAATTGACGCCGCCAGCAACCGCGGTATAGATGATATTAGGGAATTGAGGGAACGGGTTAAGCTTGCTCCGTCGGTTGGTGCCCGAAAGGTTTACATTGTAGACGAGGTGCACATGCTTACAGCGGAGGCATTTAACGCATTGCTCAAGACTTTGGAAGAGCCCCCGCAACGCGTGACTTTCATACTTTGTACAACGGAAGTGCATAAGGTACCGGAAACGATAAAGTCAAGGTGTCAGGTTTTTAGGTTTAAACGCCCGGGCGTGGCTCAAATTGTGCAGAGGCTTGGGCAAATTTGCAAGGCCGAAGGTGTAGCCGTTCATGATGACGCGTTGCGCAAAATTGCCGAGGCCTCGTTTGGCGGTTTTAGAGACGCAGAGACTTTGTTGCAGCAAGTGGTGGAGGGTGGCGTTTCGGTTGATTCCTTTGCCGGAATGGCCAACAAGCAAAGCTACATTGATTTTGTTTCCATGGTTTTAAGCTGTGAAACCCAAGACGCCATAAGATTTGTCAACACTTTGTACAACGATGGGATAGACTTGTACGTGTGGACACTCGGTTTGGTGATGTATTTGCGCGATTTGCTGTTTATTTCAACAGACGCCTATAAAGACCTTTTGGACGTTACCGATGCCGTTTTTTCCGGCATGGAGGAGCAGGCTAACAAGTTAACTCCTAAAGAAGTAGTCGCCCTGATTGAGCTTTTTGTAAAAGCCCAGAATGACATTAAGAGTACATCTGTACCCCAACTTCCGCTGGAAATAGCGGTGATAAATGCTTGTCCGGATAGCATTGAACACAAAGTTGAGTCGAAAAGCCCGCAAATACAGCAACCAAGTAAGAACTACGCGTCAAATACATCCTTATCCGAAATAGAATCAAAATGGAGCGATGTTATAAAAACGTCGTTTGTTCACAATAACTCCATTCATGCGCTTTTGAGCTCGTGCAAACCGGTAGCGCTCAAAGGGTCAAAACTTTTACTTGAGGTGTCGTACAAGTTTCACAAAGAGCGGATGGAGATAACAAAAAATATGAAAATAGTGGAAGACGTGCTGACCGAGGTATTTGGATCGACAATAACGTACAGCTGTGTGGTTGGTGAACCAAAGAAAAAGCCGGCTATGGATCTTACCGACTACAACGTGGCCGTACCTGCCGGAAAAGACGACATTCTTGAAGTTTTTGACGGGGCTTTGCCCCTATAGTACGAAACATGAAGCTCCCCCGACCTATTGCAAGGCTTATAGACTCGTTTGAACGACTGCCGGGAATTGGGCCGAAAACCGCGCAACGGCTTACTTTTTATCTTCTGCGCTTCCCGCAAGAGGAGCTGGAGAAATTTGCCCGGGCCTTGGTTGAGCTCAAAACCGGAACTAAGATGTGTTCAGTCTGCAAAAACGTGGATGAAGTTAGCCCGTGTAGCATCTGCGAAGACACCAACCGCGACACCAACGTTATTGTTGTTGTCTCAACTCCGCTTGACGTCCTGGCTTTTGAAAAAGCCGGTTTTAGGGGCAAGTATCACGTACTGCATGGCGTAATAGATCCGCTAAACAACATTGGGCCCGAGGAGTTGTACATAAGAGATCTAATCGCAAGAATAAAGGCCATAACGAGCGATCCGTTTTTTGACAATTTGGAAATAGTTTTGGCAACAAACACAGGTATGGAGGGCGAGTCCACCGCCATGTACATATCAAAGCTTATCCGCGACAACGGGGTTGGCCCGGACCTGGTGAAAGTGACCCGTATTGCGCGCGGCCTTCCCGTTGGCGGGGATATTGAATACGCCGATGATGTTACGCTGTCGCGCGCCCTTGAGGGAAGAATGCTGATGTAGGTATGCGCACGTGATTGGGGGTCCCGCCTCACACTTTTCCTCACCGTGTGCTCGCCGTCTGTCTGCCTGCCGGCAGGGGCCGGCTGCGCGCCGGTGAGGGCTCCTGTGTTCGGCACCCTCCAACCACGTGCGCATGCTACAATAGTCCCATGTCGCTTCGGTTGTACAGCTCTCTTACCCAAAGAAAAGAGGACTTTGTGCCCATAAGCCCGGACACCGTCACAATGTACACTTGCGGCCCAACCGTCTACGACTAAAAGCGCAAAAGAAATCGCCAATTTTTACATCGCCGACTTTATGAAAGGCTACGAGAAGCTAGGCTTTCTAAAACCCACCAAATTCACCAAAGCCACCGAATACGTCAACGAGCAAATAAACCTTGTCAAAAAGCTCGAAGAGAACGGGTACACGTACAAGACTTCGGACGGAGTTTACTTTGACACGGCCAAATACCCCCAGTACGGCGAGCTTTCCGGCCTAAACGCCCAAAATGTGTTGGAAGGAGCCAGAGTCGCACCCAACCCCGAAAAGAAAAGCCCAACCGATTTTGCCCTGTGGATGTTTTCCCGCTCGGGCGAGATGCGTTGGCAGGAGTGGGACAGCCCGTGGGGCAGAGGCTGGCCGGGCTGGCACTTGGAGTGCAGTGCCATGATCTTGGCCGAACTTGGCGAAAGCATAGACATTCACGTTGGCGGTGAGGACTTGCGTATGATTCATCACCAAAACGAAATAGCCCAGAGCGAGTGCGCCACCGGCAAAAAGTTTGTGAACACGTGGATGCACGGGGCATTTTTGCTTGTGGACGGCGGACGCATGGGCAAGAGCCTTGGCAACGCCTACACGCTCTCCGACGTTGAAGACAAGGGCTTTACGCCACAAGCCCTGCGCTATTTTTACTTGACCGCGCACTACCGCACCCACTTGAATTTTACGTGGGAGGCTTTGCAAAGCGCGCAAAATGCCGTGAAAAAGCTTTTTGACTTGGTTGGGGCTTATCAGGAGGATAAAAACGCGCCCATGAGTATTGAGCACATAGAGCGTTTTAGGGAATTTATTGACGATGATATAAACTTGACTTGGTTGGGGCTTATCAGGAGGATAAAAACGCGCCCATGAGTATTGAGCACATAGAGCGTTTTAGGGAATTTATTGACGATGATATAAACATGCCAAAAGCCGTTTCCGTAATGTGGGAGATGCTAAAAAGCGAAATTCCCGAGTCGAGCAAGATAAGAACACTTCTGGAAATGGATAGAGTGCTTGGCCTTGGCGTTGAGGACTACGTTGGGTTTGAAATTCCCAAGGAGATTATTGATATGGCAGCAACAAGGTGGCAATACAAAATAAGCGGAATTTGGGACAAGGCCGACTTGATGCGCCGCGAAGTTTTGCAAAAAGGTTACGTAATAGAGGACGCGACCAACTCGTATAAGGTCAAGCGCAAACTCTAGCCCGCAGGCTCACTCAACCGCCTTCCAGGTTACGGTTGAGCTGCC
>Ga0075574_112_pt1 | contig 11087 bp, 15 predicted proteins | sample RifGroA1_FD_68160 | JGI IMG/M metagenome (GOLD analysis project Ga0075574, IMG submission 68160) | candidate division WWE3 bacterium GW2011_GWA1_46_21
GTTGACGGCGGCGTATATACCTTCATGATCTCACACGGCTCGGTAACTCCTTGGGAGAAGAATTGGTCGGCCAAATACTTTGAAACAACGCGCACGCCGTGTTCCCAATTTTCAAACATGCGCACATTATCGCCGTAAACTCCCCATCCCCAAGCGTTGAATGACTCAACGCCCTTAACCTCGGGTGTGAGTTTTCCGCAGCTTGATTCCTGAAATGCAATAGCCGCAACAAACCAAAACGGGATGTTGTTTCTGTCTGCTTCATCCACAAAGATGTGGCCAAGCCCATAGAGAGGGCACCCGTGCTGTCTGAAAAACTGGTCGATTTTGGCCGGACGCGCATCGGCAGCGTTAACAACTTCGGCGGTAGTTCCCAGCACAAGCGGCTTTGCCGCAAAAATGGTATACCGTTCGGTTTCGGCTAATTTTGGATTAGAAATTTGCACCACAAGCAAGACAACTACCGCAAAGGTCGCAGCCAGCGATGATAGATACCAGGCTATAGGAATAAGAATATTGACCGATTTTTTCACTTCGCCGGTACTCTTGGAATTCTCTACAAAGGCAAGCGATGTTATTTGTTCCATAAAAGCAGTGCTGAAATTATATTAGACTCGCAATTAAAAAGCCAGCCAAAATGGCAACGCCTGCAACCACGGCCATTCTAATCGCCGATTTGATGCTTTTGTTTGGTATATATCCAAGCAAGAACAGCGCCGCAGTTGTTGCGCCAATGGAAACATACTTGGCAATGTCAATTGGCAAGAGCATGTAGGGCAGCAGAACCAGCACGCCACTCAAGCCATATGAAATTGCCATTAAAACACCGTCCATAACGGGATTGTCTGAATGCTCCTTTTTGCCCGCGTATTCATCGGTGGATTGCTCGGAAAGATAAGAGCCTGCGCCCATTGAAATAGCTTCAACAGCAACAACAATAATTCCGCTTGTGAGCGTGGTTTTTGGGTCTTGGGTGGCCGTGGCAATTCCGAATACCACCCCAATAGTGGAAACTAAACTATCCTCAACTCCAAAAATGATATTTCTAATGCTGTCTTTGTTTATTCGAAGCATGTGACTATACTATATACAAACTCATGAAGGCGGTAAACCCCGAAAAGATACTTTTTATAGTCTTGCTTTTGGTTACGGTGCTTTTGCGTTTTCCAAGCTTATCATACTCCGACTACATTTCCGATGAGCCGGGCACCTTTTTCTACAGAGGTGGTAAAAAGAATCCGGAAATGACAATCTCCCAGTTTATACTCACCCAAAGAAAAGGGCCTCTGCAGCTTTTTGTCGGCTATATCCCCTACTCCGTTGTCGGCGACTATAGAAACGAGTTGGCGCAACGCCTACCGTTTGCTCTTTTTGGAGCCGCAGCCATGGTTGTGTTCTACTTTTTGATAAAGAAACTTACGGGCAATTTTTACGTTGCTTTTGTCAGCGCTTTCCTTTTGGGTACAAACGGTTTAATTGTTGCGTATTCGCGCATTGCACAATACCAAAACCTAAATTTGTTTTTTTCATTTGCATCGCTGTATTTTTTTGCCGACTTGTTGGACAGGAAAAAAAACGCTTTGAGGAGTTCCGTTCTTGGTACGGCGATGTTTGGTTTGTCATTTCTGGCTCATTGGGACGCGATATATATTTTGCTGCCGATTTTGTATTTCCTCGTTAGATTCGCCAAACGTCATGGTCTTACCATGAAGTTCGTTGTGATTAACATGTTTGTGGGAGGATTGATTGTGCTGCCGTTTCTAGTTCCGTACATTTTGACTTATCTGCACCTTCCGGCCAACGCCGATTATGCCGAAGGAATTTATGGGCTTGCCGACAAATTTAAGAACAGAGACGAATTGAAGTATTTTCTCGTTTATAATCCGTTTTTGACGTTTTGGGTTTATGCGGTGGGAACGGCGATTGCTTTGGGGGCGTGCCGCCGCAGCGGCACGCCCAGCCTCTTCCTCGCTTGGTTTCTCATCCTCATCATCTTTTTTAGATTCTTCGTAAAATACTCCGGCCTTCACTTTTACAACATCTTCATTCCAACAACGGTTCTGGTTGCTTACGCCATGTACTACTTAACAACTCTCAGAGCGCAACTTTGGCTTAGAATCCCATCTGCTTTGTTCTTCATCGCGATACTTGGGTTTCTCTTTACCCAAAGTTATCTGCTTTTTGTCGACCACAAAGTTGAATACCCCGTTGAGGACGAAAAAGTTCTTTTTTGGGAAACCGACCAAATGGTTCAACAAGACAACATTCGGCACAAAACCGGCTTCACGCACAAACGGTTTTGGAATCAAATCAACAATTTTATAAACGATCAGAACAGTGTTAATAGCGAAACCTGCGGTTACATTACAAACGAAGACAAGACGTTGGCAAAATTCTACATGGACGCCGATGCCAATGATACTGCCCAATGTTTTTACGCAATAAGCATAAAACGCCCGCTGTCTTTGGCTTACGACCACAAACTTTCCAACATCAAAAACAAATCCACGGTCAAAACTTTTGAAAACGCATCCGGCGAGGTAATGGTACGGATATACAAGGGCTACAGCGAAAACCAGCTAGAAGGTCAGTGAATTAATATGTTTCCGTTGCTAACGTCATGTTTCCTTCAAAAATCTTCAGATATGACGAAAATCCATAGTTAATAAATCCTGTGTTTATGTACTTATCCTTTGGTGAGAATTCCGGTGTGTGTGAATGCGCCGCTACTAAAGTCTCTTTGTCTTCCAGCCCTTTTGCGTAACTCTTCTGTTTGCTATTTATTCTCTGTCCAAGTTTTGTATAAAATCCCAAGCCCACATGCTTTACAATTTTTTCCTGGATAAAATAGTTGTATTTGTCTATATCAAGAAATCTTTGAATCTTAAGATAAGGTTCATTCTGAACTGAATCGGTGGCTATTTTATGTCCGTGCATAACTATTAATTTGGTGTTCTCCATTGATAAGATGTAACTATCTGCTGCGGATTTGCAAAACTCTCCAACTCGCTCATCGCACCATTTCTCTCTATCATGGTTGCCATAGATGTAAATTGTTTTGTCTTTCATAACCGGAAACAATCTGCTCCATTTAGATTTTAAGAACTCGTCAAAAGTACAGCTGTAGTATGACCAGAAATCGCCATTGATGATAATCTGATCATGTTTTAAAAACAGCGACTTCAAATAATTTAATTTTCGCTCGTCAAACTTTGTAGTCAAATGTGTGTCGGATAGTATTGCAATAGTTTCGGGCATCATTTTAACTATCTATAATCTGTTATCTTCACTTCCAAACTGTGCCACAGGGCAATAGAACCGTAAGTTTTGTATGGGTCCCATTTGTTCACAATTTTCGCGATTTTGTCTTTGCTTGGGTCTTTTATGCTATACACTTTTTCAATTCCTTTCTTCAAGCCCAAATCGCCAAAGGAAAACACGTTTTCGCGGTTGAGTGTGAAGATCAAAAACATTTCCGCCGTCCACGGGCCTATGCCTTTCACCTTGACCAGCTCCCCAACTACGTCTTCATCTGGTAATGTTGGCAGTGCTTCCAAGTCAATAACTTTGTCATGTACAAGCTGGGCCAGACTTTTTATGTATTTCACTTTTGCCCATGAAAGTCCGCAATCTCTCATTTCCTGGTCTTTTCTGGCGATGATATTTTGCGGTGTGATTTTACTTCCAAGCAAATTCTCAAAGCGCTTGAAAATGGAGCCCGCAGCCTTGCCCGAAAGCTGCTGGCCAACAATTTCTCTGCACAATGCCATAAAGTAGTCACTGCCTCTTTTGGCTTTTCTTGGGTTAAACCATTCGCCAAAATGCAGATTTTGCATCACCGCGTATATTTTTTGATCTGCGCGTTTGAAGTGATTTTGAACTTTTTCTGGAAGCGTTTTGTTTATACTGAGATTTTACACTACCCCTAAGCTTGTTTAGCAACTGCCTTCTCAAGCCTTGTGAGTCGGTTGTTGATAAAAGTTCTTTCTTGTCTGCTTTCGTTAATTTCACCCATGAATTTATCAACTATGTCATATAATTTTGGAAGGTATGCCGTGCTTTTATCGATTTCATCTATCTTGCTTTCCATTTGAATGAGTTTAATCTCTACGTTTAAGAGTCTGTTTTCAACTCTTGTCAATCTTGTTTCCACGTCGGTTAGTCTGGTCTCTACGTTGGTTAGGCTACTCTCTACATCCGTTAGTCTGGTCTCTACGTTCGAGAGCCTAGCTTCTATTCTTTCAAACCCGGCATTGACGGACATTTCGAAAGCGCCTAACTTTTCGGCTACTGATTCAAGTGTTACTTGTTCCATATATTAAGACTGTAACAAACTACAACAAGCATTGCAATATGTAAATGTATGAAATCTTAAAACCAGACTAACCCGATTAATTTTTGTTTATGTATTTCCACAATGCTGCAATACCTAACACAAGCAGCGTCACAACCAGCGCATATATGAGCCAAGAAAGGCCGTTTCCGCCCATCATATTGTTGAATCCCATCATACCAATCACCTCCCTTTTTGAAGTTCAGTATTAACTGGTCTAATAGTAACACCTTTGGAAGGGTGCTTTCCATGGTCGACTATAGCAGACGATGTTTGCAACTATTTTATCACTTCAAAATATCTCTTTTATATTCCTAATTATTAAATCTCATATGGTTCAATTAAGGTATTAATTATTTAAAATCATTGTTGCGGCTTCTTCAGGAGAAACTTTAGAAGTATCAATTACAATATCTGCTATGTAATCTTTATACACTCGGTCATATTGCAATCTTGCAAATCCAATATTCCGATCTTTTCTAGCTAATTCTCTTTTTTCTAACACATCTATTGGAGCTATAACACTAACCCAAATCACATTTAGATCTTTTAATGCTTCTTTACATGATTCGTACCATTCTGGTTTTTCTAACACGTGGTCAATTATTACGTTAACATTGTTATTGGCGGTATTTTTAATTGTTTTGTGGAAATTGTTTATTATCTCTGGAAAGTGTTCTTTAAACTCTTGTCCTTCCCCATTTTGTACATGAGTGAAATCGTCAATGGATAAATAACTTGCATCAATAGATTTCAAAATTTCTTTAGCTATAGTTGTTTTTCCTGAACTCGAGGTGCCGTTTAAGAAAACTATTTTCTTCTTTTCTCTAGTTCCCCACATAAACATCTGTGTATTTGGAGAATAACTTTTGTTTATTTCTACGTGTAATCCACTCTTTACCGCCATTAGTTTTCGCAAAATCCTCAAGTTTTCATGGTCGACTATAGCAGACGATGTTTGCAACTATTTTATACTAAGAGCGGCAAACTGAAGTTATCCTTTTACACTTTGTAGCAACTCAAGGGTGGCCTTTACAGAAGAGTTATTTGTATCAATCAATACTACTCGCTCCCCGTACCTATCTTTTATCTTGGTTATAAATTCGTCGGCCCATGAAGGTGTAAGTGTGCCGATTCCTTCAAAATCAATTTCTATTTTTTCATTTTTGTCTATATTTATAAGTTCGGGATTTATAGCACCAAAAGCCTCTCTACCATCTTGGCGAGAAGTTAGTATGTTACCAAATTTTTTCAGATATAATCGCATAATCTTATTAAAAATTAATTAAGGCTACACAACCACTATAACATGTTTCGCTATCGTTAAATTTTGTTGTGTCATTGATGCCATCTATAATTGCAGAAGCATTGCCACTAAAAAATTCTAACTTAAATCTATTATCTAATACAACACGTCGGACAAACTTAAGTCCGTTTCCTCTAGATTCCGGTGCCCTCCCAGATATTATTTCTGTAAACGCTATATTTAAAGCAGTTTTGTCGTTCGCTATCTCCGGCTTAATCCTTTTTAATGTTCTAAATACCCCTAATCCTCTATCAGCAAGTGCTATTTGTTTTTTATCAATATCAAAAGCAAAAAAAGCACCTTGAATATCAGGCCAATTTCCAAGGTTGTGATCATATGAGTTGTTTCCTATTTCTCCGGTAATGGCTACGACAAGGGAGTAAGTGTCTTTATATTCTTCTAATTTTTCCAGTGCGAATTGAAGTTTTGATAAACGACCTTTGAATTCAGTTGTTGTAGGACAATAGAACTCCGGATGTGGTTCCTGTGCAGTTCCAGTTACCCATTGTTTAGCAAGCTCAAAAACACCAAATTTAAACAAATCAAGATCTTTTTTTAGGTACCATCTTTGTCCTCCCCTGCTTTTATTTGCGGGTAGCTTACCGCTTTTATCCCACCTTCTAAGGGTATCTATAGAGACGTTTAGGTATTCAGCGCTCTTTCCAACATATATTTTCGAATCATTCATAGTAGAACCTGTGCATATATTATACTACCCCCACAAGCTAAATAGCAAGTTTATATTTGAACCTATGCATTTTCTTAGTTATATTTATAATTCAAAACTTAAAACTTCCAGTGTTAGCTGACAGATGTAGTTTTCCCGCTTTAGCGGGTGAGCGAAGCGAGGAATTACAGCAAACCACCTGCGTAAGCTGGTAGTTGTTGATAATTGTTAGACGGCTGTTTTTACCTGGTGATATCTGTGTTTTTGGTCGGGGTGGCTGGACTCGAACCAGCGGCCTCGCGGTCCCAAACCGCGCACTCTAGCCAACTGAGCTACACCCCGGGAATGTAACGTCCGGGTTGAGGTTATTGGTTCAAGACGTTACACGAGTTTGTCAACCGTTACTGGTTGCCAGAATCACGAACACGGTCAGCGCCATTGCAACATGAGCAATGGTTACCCAAAGCACCGTTGCGTCTGTGAGGTATGTCCAGAACGCCGCTGTCGCTGCCATTAGCGACGCTAGCATCATCAACACTGCGACGATGCGATGGCTTGTTCCCCACGTATTGCCATGGATCATAAACCCCACCTTGTAATCCAGGTGGAGGTTGTGTAGGCAAAACAGAATTAGCAGCGCCGATGCGAATTCTGTGAGTTCGAACAAAACCGCAATCTTCAGTGCAGCCAGCACTATGTTTGCCATTCCGAATACAACCAGAACAAGTCCTGACCAAACCTCGTTGTTCTGGCTCAAGGCCAGCTGCCTTCCGGCCTCTTCCCTTGTAAGCATCGTAGTCTCCTCTCCAGCCTCAACATCGTCAGTATAATTGTCTATAGGTCAACTTGCAATAAGTAGCAACTCAAAGATTCTCAATAGCCTCATCCAAAACAACGTCAAAAGGCTTGGATTCATAAATCAGGCGTTTGTTGTTGATTAAGTCAATAACGTGGATTTTAAACGTGTACGTGCAGATCCCTCCGGTATCGCAAACCGGCACTTCAACATCATCCTCATCCAAATTCCGTGAAATCTCCGAAATCGCAAAAACATCGTTGTCTATAAAATACGCGCGGTCAAAGTAGCAGTTGGCTCTTACCGAACAATCCAAAATGCGTGCGTCAATAACTTTGTCTTCGCGCAAACCGTAGAACCTTGCCTCGTGGGCCAAGTATTCTCCGCGGTCTGTATAGCGGTAGTCAATGAACTCACGGTCGTTTGGCGAGAAAACAATGCCTTTAACGTCTTCCGCTGCCTTTAGTGTTTCGTCAAATTGCAACTTCACATCTTGGTTGTCAATGGAGGAGACTGTAATCCACTTTGTGTTGTAAACCTCTACTTCTTCCAAAAGCCTAAACTCGTCGGCTTCAATGACAAATCCTTTGTTTTTGAGGTTTGTGATCCACTTTTGAAAGCTTTTGTTCATTTCAACTTTTTCCGGGAGTTTGCTTCTGTCAACCGACTTTTGCTGCGCGTAGTTGCTGGCGACTATAATGCCAACAAGGGAAAAGATTGCGGCAACAAGGAAGATGGTAATTGCGCTTTTCACATGAATAAGTTTAGCAGATTGGTGCCCGAGGTGGGACTCGAACCCACATCCCGCTAAGCGGGACGACATTTTAAGTGTCGCGCGTATGCCAATTCCGCCACTCGGGCTTGTTCGACATTTGGCGCACCCGGCAGGGGTCGAACCTGCAACCTTTTCCTTAGAAGGGAACTGCTCTATCCATTGAGCTACGGGTGCCTGGAGCGGCGGACCGGGTTCGAACCGGCGACCTTCTCCTTGGAAGGGAGACATTCTACCAACTGAACTACCGCCGCAAACTAGTCGTAGTGCTCTTTCAACAGTCCGGTTCGCATCGAATTATACTCTCTTTTGCTTATTCTACCCTTGCTTAACAGCTCCTCAAGCCTTTGCAGAGACCTTTCCAACTTCATAACCTCGTTTCTATCGTCCGCAACCGTAGTAATGCCTTTTTGCCTTTGGTGGGCAAAGTGTATTTTTCTGTCAATCACCTTTTTAGCCATTTCCGCCGGCTTGTTTAGCACATACCTTATGAATATACTTTCAATGCCCCCCGTGTTTATTATCTCCAAGTCCGAATAAAACAGCCCCCTTCGCAGATAAATCTGTGACACGTGATTGTAAGAAATGCTTACCTCGTGCTTCCTAATGAGCCCGCGCTTCTTAAAAACCATCAAATCGTCATAGATGAATAGTTGGTGGGCGAAAATGCTTTTGTTTCTTATTCGGCTCCCGCTTATTTTGAGAAGGAGGTTTGACATTACTCGGTGAATTCTTCTTCACGCTCAAGCTCCGCAATATAGTCGACAGAGTCAATCTTCTTGTTCTTTGCCGGTTTTAGGTTGTGACCGTCAGCCTCATGCTCTTCTGCCTGATCCGGATTTATGCTCTGGGCTTGGGCAACAATCGCGTGAAGCGCATCGGGGCTTACATTGTTGAAAGAAATTTTTCTTTTTGGTGTAGGTTTGTTCATACAAAAAGATTATGCACATCTCTTTTCGGTATGCAAGCCCCGTTTTGTTGGCCTATACCTTTGGTATTTTCACATAGAACGGGTTGATTATGCCAATAGGGTTAACAAAACCCTCCGGCTGCATAAGTGTGTTTGCATCTACATATTTAAATTCTCTGTATGGGCCGACAAACGGGTCGTGGACGATGAGAGACGTGGCCTTGCCCGTTTCGCTGTCAAATCCCCTGATTCCGGTCACAACAAGTGCGTGGCCCAAAATACCATCGTAGTTTTGAATGTTTAGAACTATCGGGTTGCCCAGGCTTAGTGCGGTATATATGGCTGTCGGCGATTGTTCTATGTCAACCGATTCAAAGCCAAAAGGGGAAGCCCCAGACTTTAAGTCGTAAAATTTGTCCCCCTTTATATAGACAGTGGGAGGCAATCCGGCTATTACGCTTTCCAAAGTTAGTTCCGAGCCCAAATAGTCAAAGGCCATTGTTAGTGAAGCAGGACCACACGCCGTGTTTGAAATTAGCGCTTTGCTTTCCTCCGATAAATCGCTGACTTGATGGGTAAACGGCACCACCAGCTGAACATCCGTTTGTGTGTTTAGAGCAACCAAATCAGCCTCAACGGGTTGTGAGGTTAATGACGAGATTATAAGCGGTAATATAGCCAATGTTTCCATCATAGCGAGAAAAAGAGCCTCCTAAGAAGCTCCGGAAGCATTATACTATAGGATGCTGTTTTGGGCAAGGCGCAGTAGGGCGGCACTCTGCACCCTTGGCTTTGAAGAAAAGTTACGTATAATTGTCCTTATGCAGGGTGAACTATACGATGTACTAATACTTGGGAGTGGGCCGTCGGGACTTACGGCGGCAATATACACCGCGCGTGCGGCTCTAAAGTCGCTGGTTGTTGCCGGGTGTGAACCGGGTGGCCAGCTGATGCATACAACAGACGTGGAAAACTTCCCCGGCTTTCCAAATGGCGTTTTGGGCCCGCAATTAATCCAAGAGATGCGAACACAAGCTGAAAAGTTTGGAGTTGTGTTTGTGAATGAAGACGCCGCGGAAGTTTCCGGATCGGTCTCCCAGCACTTCACGGTGAAAACCAGCGAGGGTAAGCAATTTGTTGGCAAATGCGTAATTGTTGCCACCGGTGCTTCCGCAAAGTGGTTGGGGTTGGAAAGCGAGCAAAGGCTTTGGGGCAAAGGAGTCTCCGGCTGTGCTACGTGTGACGGGTTTTTCTTTAAAGACAATGTGGTGGCAGTTGTTGGCGGCGGCGATTCGGCAATGGAAGAATCGCTGTTTTTGACCAGATTTGCGTCAAAAGTTTACGTGTTAGTGCGAACTGATCAAGCCGGTATGCGTGCCAGCAAGATACTGCAGAGCCGTGCGTTGTCAAACCCTAAGGTTGAGTTTTCGTTTAACACCGAAGTTGCCGAAGTTTTGGGTAGCGAGAAGGTTTCCGGTGTAAACATCAAAAATAACAAAACCGGCGAGGAAAGAGCGCTTGATGTAGAGGGTTTGTTTGTGGCCATTGGGCACAAACCAAACACCAGCTTCCTCAAAGGCTTCATAAGCGTTGGCGACACCGGATATGTAACCATTGACATGGCCCACCCGCAGTGCAAACACCACCCAAACTGCACGCTAACCTCAAAAGAAGGCATTTTTGTAGCCGGCGACGTTTACGACTACAAATATCGCCAAGCCGTCACGGCGGCGGGTTTTGGGTGCATGGCTGCAATTGACGCGGAAAGATTTTTGGCAAATTTGGACAGCTAAAGAGTATATGTTGTTACGAAGCCGTATTTTCGGGTCGAACTGGGTTAAACCCAGTTCGACCCTGTTTCTTGCTTTGCTGGCGGTAGTAACTATCTTCTTGAGGTTTCCGCAGCTTGGCTACTCCCATTTTTACGGTGATGAAACAAAAGCCTTGTTTTTGCGCAAAGACGTTTCAGCCAAAGATTTTCTGCTGAACCAGCGGAAAGGGCCGGTTCAGTTTGTGGCCGCTTGGGTTATGGAGAAAATGAGCGGCGGATTTGACGAGGGCGTGTTAAGACTTCCCTTTGCACTTGCCGGCACGTTGGCGGTTTTTGCGCTGTACTTTTTGATCAAGGAGTTGTTTGGGTTTAACGCAGCGGTTGTAGCCTCGCTGCTATTTTCTACCAATGGTTTTTTTGTGGCATTTAGCCGGACAGTGCAGTATCAGAGCTTTTTGTTTTTGTTTGGGTTTGTTTCTATTTGGTTGTGTGCTTTGTATGTGCGCGGCGCGCGCGCGCGCCGCGCACCACT
>Ga0075574_120_pt1 | contig 10302 bp, 9 predicted proteins | sample RifGroA1_FD_68160 | JGI IMG/M metagenome (GOLD analysis project Ga0075574, IMG submission 68160) | candidate division WWE3 bacterium GW2011_GWA1_46_21
TAAGCCCAAAATGTCGCTGAAATGGTCGATGTTATTAGCGGCGCCCATTGCCGCCCCTCCGCGAACAACCAACTCGTTGCCCGGATCGCCGGCTCTAATCGTTAATTCCAGCGCCAGCCGTCTGAATTCCTCCCACGCGGTTGGCGCGCCGGTTTGGCCAATTTCATCAAAATGGTCTTTGTTGTACACAAGCACAAGCCCATCGTAATAAAGCGGTAGCGCATAAATGTTGCCGGAATAAATTGCGTCCTTGCTGACGATTGGGTAGAACTTGTTGTTAAAATCGCCCACCGGCATGAGTTTGTCCGGCATGGGCGCCAGCACACTTTTGAGCTTGGGCACCCAGCTGTTGTGCACGCGGACAATGTCGGGGCCGCTGCCTTGTTGGGCACGCTCAAAGATTCTGTCCTTGTACGTGGCCAAATCCATTACGGAGCGGTCCTCGTAGTTAATGGTGACGTGAGGGGTTTGCTCTTGGTATTTGTCGATTAAAGCCTGCATCACCGGCGCCGGCTCCCACAAACCCCAGTACGTTAGCGTAACCGGTTGGGGCGCTTTCTTAAAGAAGCCGCCGATCACGGGCAAATCCGATATGGTACACCCCGCCAGAAAAAGTGCAGAAAAACCAAGTAAAGCAAGTGTGGGCAACTTGTATCTCATTGAGTCTTAGTATAGGACAATGCCAATCCAAGCGTCAACCAAAATAAAAGCTGTGTCTGTTGCATAGTGATGATGTAATGGTCAAAACTGCCCAGGATTGCCAACTGGAGCAGCGAGACAAAAAGAAAAGCGGCGGCGCCGAAATAGTTTTTGAGCATAGTATACCCGGCAAACACCCATAAGCCGATAAACGACACAAGCGCAAAAATTCCCGATTCAAGCAAAACGAGCACGAAAATGTTGTGGACGGGTTGCGGAAAGCGGATGACGCCGGAACAGACCTACTCCCGTCGGCATTCAAAAATAACAGGCCTATTCCAAAAAAAACAATCGTTGCGGTTGCCGCCAATGACGCCAGCACGCCGCCTTTGCCAAACCTTTCTATTAAAAATAACGCTAAAATTCCAAAGACAAAGGCTGCCCACGCAACCTGGCTAAAAGTCAAAAACAACGCCAAAGCGCCCAGAATAAACGGCACGGCAAATACGCGGCGCTTTGTCATGCCATACATCAGCCACACAAGAACAACGCTCAAGAAGCCTCCCAGCGCGTTGGGGTGTCTAAAGGTTGCGTAAGGCAAAACGTAAGCTTTGTCAAAAAGCGCCTGCTTTGCAATACCAAGCGTGGCCGCCGAGTACGGTTGCTCGCCAAAAAATGCGTAATTGTTAAACACGGCGCCCTGCTTTGCCCATTGCGCCAACACCAACGCGCCAAGTAAAATCGCCAAAACGCCCGTTATTTTTACAAGCGTGTAAAAGTCCTTTTCCGCGTCAATTTCCGCGGCGGCATAAACAGCAATAAAAATGTGCGCCAACATCTGCGCATACACAAACAGAGATGATATGGGCCGCACGGAAAAAACAACGGATAAGCCCACAAACAACGCAAAGGGCACAAACAGCTTGACTACGCCCGCGGGAACTTTGCGCTTCTCAAACAGCCAAATAGTTGCTATTGCCGCAATTAGCAAATCGGTTAAATATAGGGTTGGAATTAAATAGTCGACCAAAATACCATCAATGTACGCGCCGGGGTATATAAAGTGTTTTGCCAAATTGACGGGCAAAAGTAAGACCAGCACGAAAAACAGTTTTTTGTGCAAAGTCATTGTTTTAGCTTCTTTGAGGCGGTGTGCGCGGCAATAACCAAGGAATCGTCCAACGGGCGCAAAGTGTCAAGGCGCAAACTTTTTGCCATAAGCCAGTCAACCACGTGGGGATTCCTTGCAAACAACGGCCCGTGCAGATACGTTAAGCCAGTCAACCACGTGGGGATTCCTTGCAAACAACGGCCCGTGCAGATACGTTCCGAGCGTGTTTTTGTAAATAATTCCTTCCGTGCCATCGTCGCCGTTGTTGCCAAAACCGGTGGTAACGCGGGCCAACGCGTGCGCGGCATTCCCCAAGTAGGTTCTGCCGCCGTGATTCTCAAAACCCACAAGAGTAGTACCAACGCCGTTTACAGACGCAAAAACCGGATCTGCTAAAACGCCGGGCGCCAGCGCGCACACCACGTTACCCACGCACCTGGGTTTGTCGTGGCCAAAGTGCTGCGTATAAGTGTCTAGAATGCCAAGCCCGTCAATTACGGTTCCGTCGGCGCTTTTGTAGTATTTGCCCAAAAGCTGGTAAGCGCCGCACACAAACACGCCAACGCCGCCGGCCTCAATATATTCCTTTAAGTAGGGTCCCTTTTTTTCGCGCAAATCATTGCCCATGTATTTTTGGCTGGAATCGGGGCCGCCACCCATGAAAACAAAATTCACGCTTTTCATGGCGGCAGACGTCAAGTTGGTTTCTGGGTTGACGCGCAGCACTTCAACCAAAAAACCGCGCGCGCGTGCTCTGTGCACCAATATTTCAACGTTGCCGTTGTCGCCGTAAAGGTTTAGTAAGTCCGAATAGAAGTATGCGATGCGTAGCTTGCATGCGCCGGTCAGTTTCATAGGTGCGGCGGTATTTCCCTTCCGGTTAAAATTTTGCGCAGGGCTAGCATTGATGAGTAATTCGGCAAAACCGTAACCTGGGCGACTTTTGAAGCAACAAGCGCATTCACAACTTGCTTTGGCAAAGGCAGCACATTGGCGGCCAAAACCGGCACACCCGCGTAGTGTAGCCTAACAGCCATATCCCAACACCTGCGGCCGCTAGCGTACACAACGGCGGTTGCGCACGCTTTGGCCAAAAGCGCCGGATCTATGTCGTAAATCCACGAAACGTCTCTGCCGTCTCTAACTTCGTCGTTTAGCATAAAGAGCAGTGCGGGCGATGTAAAGTCGCCGTTAATTATACTTTGCAGGTTTTGATTAAATCCCGCCGGATTTTTTGCCAGTAGCAAAGTGAAGGCGGTTCCGTTGTAATTAATGACTTCGCCGCGACCGTACGCCGGGGCGAATTTGGCCAACGCAGCGGACAACACCGGTTCCACAACGCCCAACAAGTGCGTAACCAAAACGGCCGCGTTAACGTTTTTCGCGTTGAACTCCCCTTTCAGGCCGGTCTTGGCCAAATACGCCGGGTTAGCGTCAAACAAATAAGCCAGTGATTTGAACTGCGCAATCAACGGTTGTAGCTTTGGCTGCGCTGAATCCGCCACTAGCTTGAGCGGGTGTTTTGCGGCGGCGAGCGCCTTTAGCCACTTGTCCAAAACCAAATCGGTTTCCCATGCCCTGTCTAACTGGTCGCGCGACAAGTTCAAAAAGGCAATAATCTTTGGCGACATGTGTAATAAGAACTCCGGAAGCGAAAGCTCGTCAACTTCAAAAACGCCAACATCGGAAGTAAAATCGCCAAACAAAGGCGTGTCCTTTAAAATGGCCGAAACGGCGCCATTTAACAAATTTGCTCCGGTTTTGTTGCGCGTTACTTTAAAACCCGCTGCGGTCAAAATTTCACCAATTAACGCTACTGTGGTTGTTTTCCCGTTTGTACCGGTTACCAACACTAGACCTTTGGGAAAGTTTATCCGCTTGTTTTTCAACAACTCCGGATAAATAGAAAGCGCAACGTGGCCCGCCCAAACGCCTCCGTTTCCAAAACCAAGTAACGGCGATAGAAAGGAAATCATCTTTGCTAATGTTAGTGTTACAAAAAACCTTAAGTTATTAATCCCCAATTGCATCATTATTTATATAGTCTTTTTAATACAGTAGTACTAGTACTAGTATAGTTGATTAGTGTATAAGAGAGTTTTTTTGTTTTCATGTTAGCTTTTTTTGCTGCTCGTCTTTGTGTAAAACCCGCAAACTGTTTTGTAGCGCTGTTGCCAATGTTAGAGTCTGCCTTTTTCCTGCCGGTACGGCCTGTGTCTTTGTTGACAAGTGCCCGGGTTTTGTGAACAACTTTGTGGACAAAACACCCGACTTATCCACAAAACTTATAATATTCAGGCGAGTTATCCCCATATTACCCGGTTGTGTAAATGTTTTGTTTAATGTTTGCAACGTCTTGTTTAACTTTTACCGAAGCTTTGCCTCCTTCTTCCACTTTTCTCACGCCGTACATTATGGTGGTGTGGTCGCGCCCGCCCAAAAATTCGCCAATACTCATGTACGGTGTTTTGGTCATATCCCAAATCAAAAACATTGCCATTTGTCTTGGAATTACCAGCTCTTTGGTGCGCCGCTTACCCTTTAGGTCGGCGGCTTTTACCGTGTAATAGTTGCACACGGCTTTTAAGATTTGATTTAGATTGACGGCTTTTTCCCGCACGTCTTTAATTACCGAGCCCAGGGATTTTCTTACCAGCTCTTCGGTTACTTTTAGGCCGTCGGTTTTGGCGCCGGTGAGAATTTGCAGGTACGCGCCCATTAACTCTCTAACGTTTGAATCAATACTCATGGCTATTAAGTCTATGGCTTCGTTTGTTACATCGTCATGGTTTTCGTCTCTTTTTGTGCGCAGAATGGCCACGCGCATATCAACGCTTGGCGGTTGGATGTCGGCGATCATACCGCTCTTGAACCGCGACTTTATGCGATCTTCCAAATTGGTGAAATCTTGTGGTGGCCGGTCGGAAGTGATGACAATTTGCTTGCCGGCCATGTGGAGCGCGTTAAACGTATGAAAAAACTCTTCCTGTGTGCTGTCTCTGCCGGCAATAAACTGCACGTCGTCAATTAGCAAAACGTCGGCCTTTCTGTACTTGTCGCGAAATTTATTTGTGGTGTATTTGCCTCCGCCCTTTCCCGTTTGAATGGCTTCAATAAGTTCGTTTGTAAACGATTCGCCGGTTATGTAGATGATTTTTAATTCCGGCTTGTTTTTTGTCAGCGCGTTACCGATTGCTTGGATCAAGTGAGTTTTTCCCTGGCCAACACCGGAATACAAAAAGAACGGGTTGTGATCTTTGCCGGGCGTTTGGGCTATGGCGTTTGCCACCGCGTATGCAAGTTGATTGTGCGCGCCAACCAGGTAATTTTCAAACGTATATTTTGGTGACAGCCCAAAGCCGCCGCTGTTTTTTGGCGATTGTTTTATAGTTTCGAATAGAGGCCCTATCAACTCATTTTGCTGTGACTTTTTCTCCGACTCGCCCAAATCAAATTCAATGGTATATTTTCTTTTTTTTGCGCGGACAAACGCATCGTCTATTAAAGGGAGCAGTTTTTTTTGAATGGTGTTTCTTACGTTTGCGTCCCTGCAGATTATTTGAAGCGTGTCATCATCAACGGCTTTGAGCCTTGTTGGTTTTAACCACGTATTAAAAAACAGCGGCGACAGCTGCGTTTCCAAATCTGCCAAAACCGTTTCCCAGAGAGTTTTTGTGTCCATGTTAATAACTTTGGGGAGTGTTGTTAACAACTCTACAGAAGTTATCCACAACGGATCAAGCAACGGGGGTTGGTTGTATTTGACGCTTTAGCAAACTTCCTTTAGAATCCCCCCAGCTATGCCAAAAACAAAAAGAACGTTTCAGCCAAAAAAGAGGAAACGCGTGAAAAAACACGGTTTTCTCAAAAGAATGGCCACCAAAGGCGGGCGCAGAGTGTTAAAGCGCAGAACCCTAAAAGGTCGAAGGTTGCTTGCACGCGCCAAAAAGGCCAAGTAAGCAATACTTGAATGCTCAAAAAGCAAAATCGCCTTTCTACAAAATACGAGTTTGCACGCACAAAAAGGTTTGGGACAAAGTACAACGCGGCATTCTTTTATCTTTACTGTCTGGCGCCGCCAAAGTATACAGGGCCGACAAGGCTGGGGTTTGTGTCAACCGCCAATTTTGACAAAAGCGCCGTAAAGCGAAACAGAGCCAAAAGAGTCTTGCGCGAGGTTTTTAGGATAAACTTTGGTAGAATAAAGTCCGGCTATTGGGCGGCGGTTTATCCCAAGCCCGCAATTAAGGATGTAAAATATGAAGACGTTAACACTGATTTTAATAAAGTTCTATCAAGGCTTCCTTTCGCCAAGTAACTTTGGGCTGCACACCTGTCGCTTTGAGCCCAGCTGCTCACAGTACGCCCACACGGCCATTAACCGCTTTGGTTTTGGCAGAGGGCTTGCGCTTGGCACTTGGCGAGTTTTAAGGTGTAATCCGTTATTTAAGGCAGGCTATGACCCTGTGCCGGAGGCGCTATGTTTGGAGTAATCTGGGAACAGGCGCTTACAACTCCCATACTCAATCTGCTCGTGGCTTTGTTTCACGTAACAAATAACTTGGGGCTTGCCATAATTGCCTTAACCGTAATCATGCGCGCCGTTTTAATCCCCGTTGTTTTACCGTCTATGACTGCCATGAAAAAGCAAAGAGACCTGCAACCCCAGTTGGACAAAATAAAAAAGAAGTTCAAAAATGACAAGAAAAAACAAGCCGAGGCCCAAATGGAGCTTTTTAAGCAACACGGGTTAAATCCGGCCGCCGGGTGTTTGCCCCAGGTTTTAATGATAGTGATTTTAATAGCGCTGTACGGCGTGATAATAAAATTTGCCAACGGCATTGACGTGTCAAACATTAACAATCTTTTGTACTTTGACTGGCTCAAGTTTGCGTCGGCCGATGCAATTAAAACCGGGTTTCTATACCTTGATTTGGCAAAACCCGATCCTTTTTTCATACTGGCGATTGTATCGGGCGTTGCAACGTTTATATCATCAAAAATGATGCAACCCTATACCGAAGCCGGCGTAGCCGCCGCCGAGAAAACACCTGACAAGTCCGACGATTTTGCATATAATATGCAAAACCAAATGGTTTATACAATGCCGATAATGACGGTAATTATAAGCCTTAAACTACCCGCAGGCGCTGTTTTGTACATTCTTACGACAACCCTGTTTTCGCTAGTTCAACAGTATTTTGTTTCAGGCCTTGGCGGGCTTACGCCCTGGGTGAAAAAAGCCGCAACTCTATGGAAGAAATAAACTTTATACAAGAGAAAATAAAAGAAATCCTGGATTTCATGACGGTCAGCACTATGGTAAATGTGTCGGAGCTGGAAAAAGACATTTTCAAAATAACCATTGACGGCGACAATCTGAACTTTCTCATTGGGTATCGGGGCGAGTCTTTAGACGGACTTCAGGCCATTTTAGGCTTAATGCTGTTTAGGCGTTTTGGCCGCTTGATTGTGGTAGACCTTGATATAAACGGATACAAGGGAAAAAGAATAGAAAAGCTTGAAGAAATTGCACGAACGCATATAGATAAAGTGCGCTTTTTTGGCAAGGAAGTTGAGCTGCCAGCTATGACGGCGTTTGAGCGCAAGCACGTGCACACGTTTGTGCAAGGATACGCCGACATTAAATCGGAGAGCGTTGGTTTGGAGCCAATGCGCAGAGTTGTTCTGAAGCCTGCATGAAATTTACCTGTCTGTCCGAAAATCTAAATAAAGGGTTATCCACCGTTTCTAAAGCGGTGCCAATAAAAAGCGCGCTTCCGGTGCTCACAAATGTTTTATTATCCACACACGACGGTAGGTTGCAACTTTCGGCTACCAACTTGGACATGGCAATTACCACTTATGTTGGTGCGTCGGTTGTGCAGGATGGTTCCATCACAATTCCCGCCAGAATCCTTGGCGAATTTGTCTCGCACTTATCTCCCGTTACGCTTGTATGCCACCTCAAAGGCGGTGTTTTGCACGTTGACTCGGAGCGTGCCAAATCAAAATTTAACGGAACTGCGGCAACCGACTTTCCGGAGCTGCCGGCGATGCCGCAAGAAGGCGCAGTTATAGAGCTTGCCCCCAAAGATTTTGCGGCGGCGGTCAACAGCGTTGTGTTCTCTGCGTCCATTGATGAAAACAGGCCCGTTCTTACCGGCGTTTTCCTGAGCCTGATTGGAGACGTGCTCACTTTTGCCGGTTCCGACGGGTATCGTTTGTCCGAGCGCGTGTTGTCGGTTGGTTCTACGTCGTCGGACTTTTCCGTTGTGGTTCCCGCAAAGACGCTTTCCGAAATAGCGCGCGTTCTGGGCGCAAGTGAGGATCCAATCAAAATGGCCATTAGCCCCCAAGACAACCTAGTTTTGTTTGAGGGCGGTAATGTTTTGATTTCATCGCGCATTATAGACGGCAACTTTCCCGATCATAAAAAGATAATTCCGGCGGAACACGCCTTGTCAGCCGAATTTGCATCGTCGGACCTTCTTGAGGCCGTCAAGCTGGCAAACGTTTTTGCGAAGAAAGACGCCGGCAGCGTTGTAAAGCTCACGTTTGATCCAAAAGGGAAAGTGAGCGTTGCCTCCGCGCGCGAGGAGGTTGGCGAAAATAACACGGAGTTTTTGGCCACGGTTAAAGGAGATGCGCTTGAGCTATCCTTTAACTCAAAGTACCTGCTTGATCTGCTAAATAATGTTAAGGCGGAAAAATTGCGCTTTGAGACAAACGGCGGGCTGAGTGCATGTGTGCTGAAACCGGCCGGGCAACAGGAATATCTTCACATAATAATGCCCATGCGCCAGTCTTAAGACGCCAGCGTTGTCATGCTTCCGTCCCTTGGACGATCGTCCAGGGTTATAATCCCCTCTTTTGGCGGTTGTTGGTTTTGCTGCGGTGACGGTTGTGGTTGCGTTTGTGACGCTGTTTGCGATTGCGCTTGCACGCCGGAATCAAAGCGGTCAACCGGCCTGTATGTTTGCCGTGGCGGTTGTTGCCCTTGTTTTTTGTCTCTTTCTTCCCGCATTCTCAAAAGTTCCTCGGGGTTTGTTGTAATGAGTTTGTGCTCTTCCGCCGACGCCTCTATTCTTATTGCCACGTGATTTGGCCCGGCAAAAAACAGGCCCTCTCCCTTATCGGCCGCCAACAACAGCCGACGCTCGCCTTCCGACAGATAAAAGGTTTCCGCAACTCTGTCAATTGCGGCGGGGTGCTGCTTGAGCAGAATCTGAATAGACGAGTTGGTGACAATGGCCTTGCCGTAGTCGGAACCCAAAAAATCGTCTACGTCTTGGGTTATTGTGCTCAAACCCAAATAGTATTTTCTGGCGCGCTTTGCAATGCCGTAAATGAAGCGCGCGCTGTCTTCGTTTTGCAGCAGGTACCAGGCCTCTTCAACTATCAGCGTTCTTTTCTTTAGGTCTTTTTTGATTTTTGTCCAGATAAAGTCAAGGATGATATAAAACGCAATCGGGCGCAAAACATCTTCCAGATTTTTGGTTGAAAACACGGTCATTTTGTTTTTGATGTTGATTGTTGACTGCGCATCAAAGATACCCGCGAGCGACCCACGAATGTATCTTTCCAGTCTTTCGGCCATACTCTTTGCTTCCGGCTCCACCGCGCCCAAAAGGACCTTGTACAAATCTTCCATCAAAGGCGGCTCCCTTGTGAGTTGGGTCTCCGGATCCGGAGTTATGCCCTTGATTCTGTACGTTTCTATTAGCGCTCTGTCCAGAATTGCTTCTTCCGTTGGCGAAAGCGTGCCCAGAATCAGTTTGAACAGCGTGTGTAATGACAGGAGCTTTTGGCCCAATTCGTTCTCGCCCTCAACCGCAACGCCGGAGAGGTCAAACGGGTTGATTCTGGCCGGTGAGTTTGCCGAAAAGCCAATAAAGTCGCCGCCGACCGCCTCGGCCAAGGCCCTATACTCCTCTTCCGGGTCGATCACCATGCACTCGGTTCCAAAGACCATGGAGCGCAGTGCTTCAAGTTTAACCACGTAAGATTTTCCGGCGCCGGATTTTGCAAAAACCACCATATTTGCATTTTCCATTGAGAAGCGGTCAAAGATAATGAGTGAGCCGTTGTGCTTGTTTATGCCGTAAACAATGCCGTCGTCCATTGTCAGATCAGACGATGTGAACGGAAAGGTGGTGGCCAAGCTTGTTGTATCCATATTTCTCGTAACGAGAAGTTTGTCTAATGCCGTGGGAATTGTTGATTGAAACGCTTCCTCCATTTGAAGCGTGGCCGTTTTTGAAATGAGCAGCAGCGAGCCCAGCGTTGACTCCAGTTTGTGCGTTGTGTTCTCCAGCTCCTCCAAAGAATCAGCGGGGATTGTTATATAAAACGAGAATTGGAAGAATTTCTCGGCGCCCTTTACCAACTGGTCTTGCAACGACTTAGCGTCTTCCAACGCTATTGACACCGTAGGGTCCGCAATTTTGCCCTTTTCTTGATCGGAGCGCGTGGTGGCTTCAAGCTCTGTAATTTTTCTTCTCAAATCGTCAAGCACACCTTTGGATTTTACGGGGTAATAGAACATGGAC
>Ga0075574_119_pt1 | contig 10070 bp, 10 predicted proteins | sample RifGroA1_FD_68160 | JGI IMG/M metagenome (GOLD analysis project Ga0075574, IMG submission 68160) | candidate division WWE3 bacterium GW2011_GWA1_46_21
GACTCAAACAACAACGAAAGCCCAAAGTCCGAAACCATCACCGTAATTTCCGACGATGATAAGCCGGAAATTACAATCTCATCGCCAAAAGACGGCGAGGCGGTGAAAAATCTAAACAGGCGCGTAACCGTAACGGGAAAGCTAAATGAAGAAGCAACGGTGATTATAAACGGCAAAGTTGCAATTTCCAGGCCTGATTTAAGCTTTGAGATTTTGCTCGGTGTTGACGAAGGCGGCGTTGAGATTAAAGTGGCTGCAACGGACAAAGCCGGCAACAAAGCCGAGAAAATTATTCACGTCATTTATCAAAAAGAAAGTTAGTCACCGCAAGCGTCGAAAAGAGCAAAAACAATATCGGCGGGAAAAAGACCGAGTTTACAAACTGGCTGTGAACAAAGAGCCCGGCCAAGGCTGCAACCAAAGGCAAAGCTCCGACTGTTTTCCAACCGCCGCCAATCACCGGATAAAAATAGGCAAAGAGAAATATGGCAAAACCCAAAACCCCGGTTGTGGCCAAAACCAGCAGAAAGCTTGAATCCGATCCCCCGCCCGCGTTGCCGTTTTGGGCAAACCTAAACGCATTAAAACCAACACCGGTGACTAAATTGTCCGATGCAACAAGCGCGGTGTTTTTCCACGAGATAAGCCTGAATCTTGCCGAATCGGCCGGGTCCGTGGCGCCGGTTATTCTTGTTTGCACGCGCGGAACGGCAAAGTACGCGAGAAAAGCAATGAGTAAGGCCGCAAGCAGCATCCACCTGTATCTAAGCATTCCAAACACAAAAACTACCACACCCAGCATTAGCCACCCGCTTCTGGAAAAAGTCAGAAACACGGCGATGGTTAAAACCGCCAAAGCAAGCACCAATTTAAGCGCAGCGCCGGATTTTTTGCCGCGTATGCTTCCCAGCAAAAGCGAGACCACAAGCGCCAGATAACCCGCGGTAAAGTTTGGGTCAAAGAAGGTTGAACCCAGGCGATTTTTGTGGGGGTCAAACCCCAACGCCAAATCCAGCACCGAATAGTCCGGCAACACAACCAGCTGAATAAACCCAACAACGGCCACAAAAATCGCCGAAGCACCAAAAGCGGCCAATATCGCACTTGGCGCCATCATCTTTGTACGCAACATATTGTATAAAACAACACCACCCAGCAAATAGACAATAAATCTTGCTAAGTACAAAAACGCAACGCCAAAGTCTTCAAATGCAAGTTTGTGAAAGTTAAACCCAAGGCTAAGCATGGCAACAAAAGCAAAAACAAAGAAAGCCAGCAAATACTTTGGTACGGCAGCCCTTTTCCTAGCCAAAAAGTACGCACATCCCGCCAGCGCAAACGCTGCCACTGCCAAGTCGGAAACACTCATAGTGCCCAAGCCAGTTCTACCAATCACCGCAAACTGTCCAAGCGACAAAAGGAAGACGCACGCATAAAACCCGTACTTAAGCATATTTGGCTTTCCAAGCCTTTCCGGCAGCCGCAATAAGCAGTACAAGAATGAGCAGTTCGGAAACCCACGTAATTATCGCCGATGCGTAAAACGAATACTTTGTGATAAAAAGGTAGTTCATGCTCACATTAAACACAGCCGCGACTAAATATATGTACGGCAGATGTTTTTGTTTATCCAGTGTAACCAGCAACCATGCAATAGGTTGCGTAGCGTAAAAAATGGGCATGCCAATTAGCAACAATCGCAAAACCAAAGCCGACTGCGCAAACTGCTCTCCCCCCAACAAATCAACCGCAACCGGCGCAGTCACTATTCCAACCAAACTCACCAAAACTCCCAATCCCAGCAAAACCCCCGTCGACTTGAAAAACACGTTTTTCAAAAAAGGTTGCCCTTCCGTCATTTTTCTGACAAACACCGGATAGGCTGCGTTCATGAAAAAGGTTGGAACCACAAGCAAAACCTCAAAGATTTTGTATGGCAAGCCGTATAATGCAACAGACTCGGTGTTGCCCAAACCTATACTTTTTGGTAGCTCCAGAACCGAAAGCATTATTGAGTCGGCTTTAAAGTTTATTTGGCTAAAAACAAACATAAGCCCAATGGGTAACGCCTGCGCGAGCAAAAAAGAGCACGTGCTCGCGTCAAACTTAAGATGCACCTGAACGCCCAACCTCCTCACAAAATACCAACCGGCTGCAAACGTTACAAGCCCACCAATAACATAGCTAAAGCTAAGCCAAACTATATCGGCCCCCACGCGCGCCAGGCCAAGAACAAGGGCTAAAACAGCAGTACTTCCCAAAACCAAACTCCACATAGAATAGTCGTACCTTAGCTTAACCTGAAAAATTATGTTGGTGGTGGCAACCATGGCTTGCGTGACAATCAAGAACAAACTCATGTAAATGCCAAGTCTTAGCTGAGGACTATACGGAAAAAACTGCAGAGCCAAAACGCACAGCGCAATTAATATCGCCGAAAACGCCAGCCTCATTAAGATTATGTTGCCAATAAAGGTTTGTGCGCGGTCCGTGTTTTTGGAGAGTTCGCGGGTGGCAATTGCGTTAAAACCAAAATCGACGATTACAAAAAAGAGCGCCGGAAAGACCTGCATTATGTTAAACAGCCCGTAACCTTCTCTGTCGTACAAACGGGTGACAATAACGGTTACGGCGATGGTAACGGCCATGGTGACCAACTTGCCAATCATTTGGTAAAGCGTATTTGAGGCTATTTTTTTGGCAAGTTCTGTGATTAGCATGGAATTTGCAGCTTTGCCTTTATCAACTTGGGCGGCTCGCCGGCAACTTTCTGTAGTGATTTTACAACTTGGAAGTGTAGATAAGGAACATTGTCTTTGTTGACCCACGAGAAGTGGTCAAACGGCGGGTCGTAGCGAATCGTGAAGGGAGCTACTGCAACAATCCGCGCGTCGTTCAACCAAACGTTGGTATATGCGTTTTTATAGTTTTCGGCCACCTTGGTCACCGGCAAATACGAAGCGTTCCAATTTTCTCCTTCCGCGTGCGCCCAGCCGGTTTCGGTTATAAAGACGGGAAGGTCTTTTGCAACACCAAGTACTTCCTTTAGATACAACAGCTCGTTTCTGTACGCGGTAATGCTCCACCTTCCGGTGGCATAAACCCCACCGGCAAAGTTTGGCTGCGGGTATGGGTGAGAAGCCCAACCGTCAAGCTTCTCGAAAACTCCCGGAACTTCTTCGTTCATTTGCGCCATATAGTCAAACGCGTCCATATAATCGCCGGTTGTTGGTGCGCTGGTGTTAAAGGCGCCGTTGAGTATAAAGAAGTCCGGATTTTCTTCTTTGAATGCGTCTATTGTGTACGCTAATACTTTTGCGTAACTTTTTGGGTCCGCGTGACCCTTCCAGAACTTGGCGTCGTTCGGCTCGTTGTATGCGCTTACGTAGCGCGTTTTGATTGGCCACAGAAACCGGTTGAGAAACTTGGCCGCATCTTTTGTGTCGTCTTCGTAGTCGCTTGGATCAGCGTCCCACAGCTGGATTATCGGAATAAGGTGGTACTCGTTTAGCTTGTCAAACGCGGAGGCCCATTTTGACTCGTCTCTATCTTTGACGTTATACGGGATTAAAACATAGCCCCAATCCCCGCCGTTTGAATTTACCAGTTGGGAAGCAAGTTTGAAAAAGTCTTTGTTTTCAGCGTATATGTAGAGCCCAAACTTGTTGTTCTTGTACTCCGTTTTCGCGGCTTCGTAGTAATAATAGTCAAGGGTTGCGCCGGTTTCGCATTTTGACTGCGGCGCGCTGAAGGAGCTGCGACTATACGGTTCGGGTGCTGCTGGCTGAGTATCTTTCTTAAATTCGTTGCGCCCAATAAGCACAAACACAACAACCATAATTAAGATCACAGCAAAAATGCCTTTTTTCATCATACTGCCTGCATTCTAGCATTTCCCGGACCTGTATAATGGTGGTGTGCACAGGCGAATAGTACTCACAATAGACGTTTTTCTGGGTGTTGTTCTGCTGGCAATCGCCGCGGTTTTTGTTAGGAACACAAAAGCGGCCAACGCCGCGCTCTCCCCGTTTGGCGACTCGGTTAGCCTTGCGGCACAATCACAAACACAGCTCGCCAAAAAAGTTGTTTACGGCTTTTTGCCATACTGGAGCCTGGAAAACGCCCAACACATTCACACGGATAAAGTTACGGATATTTCCTTTTTTGCTCTCCACATAAAAAAAGACGGAACTTTTGATAAAGACGAATCAGGGTACAGTTCGTGGCGAAACAGCAAAGCGCTGAAAGATTTGATTAAAGGGGGCAAAAAACAAAACGTAAGATTTTCGGTGACCGTAATATCTCACGATGATGAAGTTTCCGACTCCTTTTTGGCTTGTGAAGAGTGCTGGGCTACCCTTGCGGCAAACCTTGAGTCAGAACTGGATTACGCGGGCATGCAAAATGTAAACCTGGACTTTGAATACACGGGCGAAGTTGAGAGAACAGCCGCGGACAGGTACACAAAGTTTGTGGGCTTCTTAAACGAAAAATTGGATAAAAAGTACGGCAGCTCTTTTGTTGTTGTCTCAAGCTTTGCCGACGCACATTTGCGAAACCGCCTCACAATTCCGCAAGAATTGGCAAAAGTGAGTGACGCGCTTTTTATTATGGCGTATGACTTTCACAGGCCGGAGTCTGAATACGCCGGACCGGTGGCTCCAATTGGCGGCGCAGGGAAATTCCACGAATACGATATAACATCAATGCTGGCCGATTACCTGTCCAACGTCGCGCCGAGCAAATTGATAATGGGTGTGCCGTATTACGGGTACAACTGGGTGGTAGAAGCCGCGGAGGCCAACTCCAAGAGAATACCGGGAAACGACTCGGACGGCTATTCGGACTCCCAAACTTACGCCGATGTTATGGAGACCAAACTCAAATACGAGCCGGAAATTTTGTGGGACACCGCCGGCCAGTCACCGTACTTTACATACATTAGCAATGAAACGGGCGCAACGCGGGAAGTTTACTTTGACAACCCCGACTCGCTGAAAATAAAGTACAACTTAGTTAAGGAGAAAAACCTGCTGGGTGTTGGTATTTGGGCCCTGGGCTACGACGGCGGCTACCAGGAGCTGTGGGAGGTTCTGGGCAAGGAATTTGAGCTGTAGGAGAATTTAGTGTGTTAGCGGGTGACTAGCATGGGTGCAGGGTGCCGCCCTGCATAAAGACGCGCAGCCGACACCTGTCCCGCCCTGGCGGGGCAGAAAGGCGGCGAGCGGTCGTGGGGGAAATGCTAGACAGGACCCGCTAACACAAGCTATCATCATACAACTCAAATTCCTTGCCCAAAAATGGTGGTCACTGTAGGATTTGAACCTACGGCCTCTGCGATGTGAACGCAGCGCTCTAACCAGCTGAGCTAAGTGACCAAACCTCTTTCTTGTAGCCAGAATACTATAACAGGCTTAGAATTTCCATATGAGCGGCCTTAAAAAATCACTGGTAAAAGCTTTAAAGGAAGTATTTGGCGCAATGGCAATTTGCACAGCCATCTTTATTTTTGTCTTCCTTTTCCTTGTTCAACCCGTTAGAGTAGTTGGCGCTTCAATGAATCCAACCCTTCAGAATAACGAATTCGTTCTCGCGGAAAAAATCACCTTCAAGTTTGAACCTTTCAAAAAAGACGAGATTGTGATATTTGAACACCCGAAACAAAGAGGCATACACGTGATTAAAAGGATAGAAGGATTGCCAAACAGCGTTATAAACGGTATAACCATCCCGGAAGATGCCTACTATATGCTTGGCGATAACAAAGAAAACAGCGTGGATTCCCGAACATGGGGAGCAGTTGACAAAAAATTCATAGTAGGACGCGCGGTGATGGTTATTTTACCGTTAAGCAGCTTGCGACTGCTTTGACAACACAACGTTTATTTTCTTTTTCCTGCGAGTTGCGTACACAAAAGCTACTATCCCGTTTACCAAAGAATAAATGGTAAAGTCTTTTCCCATACCAACGTTATTGCCCGGAAGAAAAGTTTTGCCGCGCTGCCTTGCTATAATCTGGCCCGGCTTAACAACGCTTCCGCCGGAAACTTTAATGCCAAGTCGCTTTCCGGCAACATTCCCTTTTTGTTGGGCACTTGCGCCGCCGGCTTTTTTATGCGCCATGTTTTCTGCTTGCCTTTACTAAAATTTTGTCGATTCTAATTTGCGAATATGGTTGCTTGTGTCCTTTTACTTTTCTGTACCGGGATTTTGCTCTAAAGCGGGCTACTCTGGTTTTTTCAGCGGTTTCGGCGGTAATAGAAGCTTTTACGGTTACATTAGTCAACAGTGGTTCGCCAACGGTCAGCTTTGCGCCATCGTTGTAGGCTAGAACATCAAAGCTAGGGCTTTTAACCCTTGGCACCTTAATGGTTTGGCCTTCTTCCACTTTTATCTGGCTTCCGCCTATTTTTACAATTGCGTATCCCATATGCTCACAGCAGCATACTATAAGAAGTGCATTGTTTCAAGCGCGGCTACATCGGCAACGGAGTCATCGCCGGCGATGCGGTTTTTTCGCACTTCGCTGCACTTTAGACATTTGTGTACAAGAACTTCCTCGCCATTTGGTTTTACAATTTTGCCCATCGGCTCCATAAGCCCGTTGCACGCCGACAGCCGATCGCCGACTTTATCATCAACGTGGAGCGAATACAAACAACCCGGGCAGTGATTTCTGTTTTTTGTGCCCCATGCCGCGTGAGGCACGGTTTTACCGCAGTTGCGACAAAGAAATGCCTCTAGAGTCACTTTGCACCTATTACGACGAGAACGTCGTACTCGGCATCGGCGGCCAAGGTATCCTCTATCACAACATCATGCTTGTCTTTCAGATCGGAAAATAACAGGTCCCTGTAAACACGTTTGTCGGCCTTCATGCGCACAAGCGTGTCGCTTCTGTTTTCCGCCGCGTTCCCAATGGAAACAACCTGGTAGCCCAGGGCTAGTAACTCGTCGCGGGATTTGGCGGCAACACCCGCCACGCCCGCACCGTTCTCAACGCGCAGCCTAATATCATCGCGCTTTAGCTCCGGCAATTGCTGGGACTGCGTGGTTTGCGTTGACTCGGTTGCCTCGTGCGTAGCTTCGCTCAATACCTGCTGCGGCTGTTGCACTTTTTCCAAAGCACTCCTCCCGGAATTCTTGAGCATCATAATTCCGCCCACCAAAGCCCCAACGGACAAAACAACGCCAAGCGTCGCACCAACGTATACCAGCGAGCTTTGCTTTTGCGAGCCAACCGGTACCGGCAGCAAATTGAGCAGATTTAGCTGCGTGCCAAACAACGCGCCGTTTGGATCGGCTGCCATCACGCTTTCGTACAACACGTGCAGTTTGTGCTGCGGCCACTTGGCAAACTTTTCGTCGGCAAACAGTTCCGCCACAACATAACTGCTACTTAAGCTAAATTGTTCATAATCAAGCGTATACACATTTTGTATGGGCTTTGACCGTTCATACACCGAAAGCTTTTGCACCAGCGTTTGCAACTCCTCAACCGATTTATCCTCCGTGTACGCTTCCGAGAAATAAACTCCGTTTAGTTCGGACAATGCCACTATTTGGTTGTCAAGGCGCCTCGCAAGAAATACACACGGCGCGCCTTTATTCACATATTTGGGCAGAAGCAAAACCCAAGGCGTAACGGCGGCAACGGGAATACCAAGGCTACTTCCAACCTCCAGGTACGCTGACACCGCATTTTTCTTTATACCAACAAATTGAAACACAAACGGGGCTATTTTCTGGCACGAATAGTAAAGATCGGCAACATTCACACCTTCCAGCTTGGCTGCCACTTCGGCCTCTATTTGCGATGACACATCGCCGCTGTCTTTTCTGGTTGAAATAAACCGCACATAAACGTCTTGCGGCTCAACCAGAAAGTGCAGTGTCGAGTTTTTGGCATTTGGGCCAACAAGGGCAACAATGGCTTCGGCGAGGATGTTGGCAAATACTTTGGCGTCAACAATTTGCGAGTTGTCAACCGCGCCGGGCGGCATTATTCTGGTCTGTGCGGTAAAGCCGTTGGCCAAACCAGGGTCGGCGCTGACATAAAGTTGATTGCCGCTCAAAGAAACAACGATGAAAGCAGGCATAGGTGCACTAAATATACCATCATCGGCCCCGTCTGTGAATCCAAACCGACTGCACCAAGCCCAACAGGAATAAAGACGTTACCAACGAGCTGCCGCCGTAAGATACGAGCGGAAGGGGAATGCCGGTTACGGGCAGTATGCCAAGGTTCATACCAACGTTTATGCCAAATTGCGAGAAAAACAAAATGAAGACTCCGGCACAAAGCAGGCTGCCAAAGCTGCTCTCAACTTTGAAAGAAATGCGAAGCACGCTAACCAGCAATGCTGCGTAGAAAACTAAAATGCAAACTACACCCACCAAACCCCATTCTTCGGCAAAAGCCGCGAAAATGAAATCGGTCCAGTAAACGGGTAAAAACTGCAAATGGGTTTGCGTGCCGTGACCAAAACCGCGACCCAGCAAACCGCCGGACCCTATTGCAATAGTAGATTGAATCACATTGTATCCGGAACCCGCCACGTCAAGCGTAGGGTTTAAAAACACAATTATTCTTTCTTTCTGATAATCGTGCAGGTTTGCCCAAATCGGCGATGAAAATAGCCCCAAAACAACAAACGCCAAAACAAAATATATTTTGTTCACGCCCGCGTAGAACAATATCCCTACAAAAATCAGGAGCAGTATTATTGCTGTCCCAAGGTCCGGCTGAACAACAACCAAGAACAACACGGGCAGAAAAAGCGCCGTAAGCCTGACAAGAAAGGTTGGGTTTAGAGAGCGTCGCTTGAGCGTTGAAATTAAAGATGCAGTAAATATAACTACGGCTACTTTTGCAAATTCAGACGGCTGGATGGTAAATAAGCTGAGGTTAAGCCAGCGCGCGGCGCCGCCTACAACATGTCCGGCCAAGTATGTTAGCGCCAGCAGTGCTACAACAACACCGTACGCAACAAACCAATAATGCTTATAAAACTCATAATCAATAAGAGCGGCAAGGATATACAGCGCCAAGCCAAATGAAAAGAAAAACAACTGATTGGTCACTCTATCCGAAGAAGTGGATAAAAGCGTTACAGCCCCAATGCTAAAGATGAGCAATGGCGCAAGAGCAACTCCCGCGTCAATCCTGCGGAGTAAGTTCATATTTATCACCTCGGATTATCTTAGTAGCCAACACTTTTTGTTTGAGCACATCGCCAAAGGTCAGAAGCAGTTTTTCAGGCACGTCCTTACCGTCTACAACTACAGACACTTTTTGAGTTACACCCAAACCGTTTCTTTTGCGCATATCCTGTATTTTTCTCACCAGTTCCCGCACGGCGCCCACACCCAAACCGTTTCTTTTGCGCATATCCTGTATTTTTCTCACCAGTTCCCGCACGGCGCCCGCTTCTTTCAACTCTTGTGAAAGCGTCAAATCAAGATGGACAAAAACATCGCCATCTTTAGCGCTCGCAAGCCCGCCGGGCAACTCTTTTGCATCGGAAGCCATTACCACATTTTTGACATTTACATCAGCTTTGACAAGCTCATCATAAATGCGTATTTGCTCTTTTTTGCTCAAAACAAACAGCGTCTCTAAAGGCTGGCGCACGCCAATTCCCGCTGTATCCCTTACCGATAACGCCAAGGAAACAACGCGCCTGGTATTTGTCATTACCTTTAGTACTTCTTCCTGTGCGGCTGTTAGCTTGATTCTTTCCGGATATAAATCCAAATGAACCGAATCAAGCCCGGATAACTGGTTTACGTTCAAAAGACTATAAAAAGTTTCGGAGAGAAAAGGTAGAATTGGCGCCATTAGCTTTGAGAAAATCACAAACGAGTAGTACAAAACCCCAAGCGCGGCCAAATCTCCCAGTTTGAGCCTTTCCCGAGACCTTCTTATGTACCACGTAGATAGATCAGCCGCAAATGGCGCCAGCGCCTTTGCCGCGTTCATTATTAAATACTTGTCAAGATTTTCACACATTGCGTTTATGGTCTCTTGTAAACGCGCCAGTATCCACACGTCCAAAACGGCCGGGGAT
>Ga0075574_132_pt1 | contig 7247 bp, 10 predicted proteins | sample RifGroA1_FD_68160 | JGI IMG/M metagenome (GOLD analysis project Ga0075574, IMG submission 68160) | candidate division WWE3 bacterium GW2011_GWA1_46_21
CGCTCCAGCAAAGCCAAATCATCCAAAAGCATCCCGCACCCCCGCACCACACACGTTAGCGGATCCTTCGCCACGTACACCGGCACGTGCAGCTCCCGCGCCATCAACCTGTCCAACCCTTTGAGCAAAGAAGTTCCACCCGCCAACGTAATTCCGTCCTTTAATATGTCCGGCACCAATTCGGCCGGAGTTTCCTCAATGGCGTCTTTTACGGCGTTGATGATGGTAAACACGGGCGCATGCAACGCCTCGCGCACTTCCGCCGCCGAAACCTCCACGGACTTTGGCAGGCCGGTTTTTAGGTCTCGGCCTCTAAATACAACTTTTACTTCCGTATCGCCGTCAAACTCAATGGCGTTTCCGGCTTCCACTTTTATTTCTTCGGCGGTGCGCTCGCCCATTAGCAGGTTGTACTTGGCTTTGGCAAAATTGACGATTTCGGCGTCCATTTCATCGCCGGCCACCCGCAGCGATTTATTCACCACCATGCCCCCAAGGCTGATAACGGCGATTTCACTTGTTCCCCCACCCATGTCAACTATCATTGCGCCTTTGGGTTCCCAAACCGCCAAGCCGGCGCCAATGGCCGCAGCCATTGGTTCTTCTATAAGGTAGGCTTTGCGCGCACCGGCGTTTTGCGCGGCGTCAGCCACCGCTTTCTTTTCAACCGAGGTTACGCCTGATGGCACGCCAATGGCATTCTCTTGGCGGCGGCGCCAACCGCCAAGACTTCCTTTGTCTTTTTATGGATGGTAACAACGCTTGGCTCGCGAATGAGTATTCCCTTGCCTTTTACGTAGACAAGGGTGTTTGCGGTGCCAAGGTCTATTCCAATGTCGTGGGAAAAAAGCCCAAAGATTCTGTCCAGCATTGCTGTGAGTTTAGCACAAGGGAGGGGGCACGTGGCATGCTGCGCCTCGCCCCGCCTTTGGCGGGGCTCACGGGCATACCGTGACTTCTTCAGGCGCAGCATGCCACGTGCCCCCTCCCTTGCCAAAAACCACCACAAATGGTTTAATCAGCAGGCTATGTCAAGAATATGTCAACTTTGCGGCAAAGGATCACAAAAAGGCAACCTCGTTCCGCGGGGTATTGGTAATCGTGTAACAAACCGATCAATTCATCGCCAAATGCCCAACTTACGGAGCAAAAAGTTTGTTGTCAACGGAGTCGGCGTGAAAATGCGCATTTGCGCGTCGTGTCTAAAGAGAATGAGGTTGGAAACCAACGCTGCGTGAACGCTACAGGCCGGTGAGAAGACGGCGAGCGGTCGTGGGGAGATGCGAGACAGGACCCACCGCGCCCTTACCCCCTGCCATACCCGTTTACAAATTCCTTCCAGGTCATTGGTTTCTTACCCGCCACGCACAATTGCGCCACAGCCAACCGCTTATCGACTAAATCGGCGTCATATATTTTCACCGTTGTTTGGGGGTCTGCGCCTTCGCGCAGCCGCAAACCAACTGCATTGCAAAGCTCACCCAAAGTTGTCCAAGAGATAGGCCACGGGTTATAGGCACGGATCTCTCTCTCAATTTGGGAAGGCGGCAGCCGCCAGTCTATTTTGGCGTCATCCTTATATATAAACGTATTCTTGGGGTGAGTCTTTGAGTACGTATACACGGCGGCCGCCCCTTTCTGCGCCACCGACTGTAATTCACCCGCAACGTAACCGTCAAGCACTTGTGGCAACTTTTGCGCGGCTAAATCAAAAAGTGTTTCATAAAGCTCACCGGCCGTTTCGTTGCCCAACAACGCATACTCAACTTGACTCACTATTTGTCCGGTGTCCATACCTTTATCCATTACATAAAAGGTTATGCCGGTTTTTTCATCGCCGTTTAGCAACGCGTGCTGAACCGGACTGGCACCTCTGTGTTTTGGAAGCAAAGAGAAGTGAATGTTGATTATTTTATGCCTTGGCGTGTCAATTACTTCCTGGGGAATAATAAGGCTGAAGTCTGCAACCACACCTATAGTGATTTTTGAGTTCATTATTTGTTCAACAACAGTTGGCGTTGTTTTAACATCAAAACGACTAATGGTCAAACAATTTACTCTCTTTTCATGCGCCCACGTTTCAACTGCATTTTCTTTTAGTGTTTGGTGTCGGCCTACTTTTACACTCTTTTTCGTGACACAAAGCAACAAGTTGTATTTCTCGCGCAAAACGTCCAAAATTGGCACGGACCTGTTTGAGGTTCCAAAAAACGCAATGTTCATAAAGTTGGTACTCCTTCATACAACTTGTCCAGCGCTTCCTCGGTCATAACATCGCCAACAACTTTGGATGTGAATAAAACTCCGTCCAAGTGGTCCAGCTCGTGTTGAATGACGCGGGCGAAAAATCCGCTTGCTTTTAACTTTATCACATTTCCCTTCTCGTCAAAAGCCATCACCTTTATTTTCCGCGAGCGCTTGACGCGACCATACGTGTTTGGGATGCTCAAGCAACCCTCCCAATCAATGTCAAACTCGCCAGATTCGCTTGTGATTTTGGGGTTTACCAACGCGTAGTCTTTGTGCAATTCCTGCGATGGTTTGGCCGGGTCGGCGAAAAACCTGCGCACTACACAAACCCTGGCGGTTACGCCAATTTGCGGCGCCGCGAGCCCGGCGCCCTGCGGTTTTATGGCTGCGTTTAGAGTGTCAACAAGGTCTTGGGCTAGCGCTTTTGTTTCATCGCCGAATACCCTGACTTTGTCGCAAGGCGTGGTTAAGATTTGGTCTGGAACTTGTATTATGGGCTTTTGAGCCATGCGCGTATTATAAAGCATGCGCGGGCTATGCTAAAATCTTACGCGTAGACCGTCTTTGGCGTGCCAACGTAGCTCAGTGGTAGAGCAACGGTTTTGTAAACCGTCGGCCGTGGGTTCAAGTCCCACCGTTGGCTCCAATGTAGGCGTAAGCCGGGGTACCGAAGTGGCCAAACGGAGCTGTCTGTAAAACAGTTGGCGCAAGCCTCCACAGGTTCGAATCCTGTCCCCGGCACCAGGCCTAGGTAGTTCAGTGGTAGAACGCTTCCATGGTAAGGAAGAAGTCGAGGGTTCGACTCCCTCCCTAGGCTCCAGAAAATCCCAAATCTTGACTCCCCCGTCCGCTTGACTTAAACTCCCACTGCTATGGCAAAGAAAACAAACAGGGTTTTGCTCGGGTTGCAATGCGGCGTTTGCAAAAGGCAAAATTACGTCACCGAAAAGAACAAGGTCAACACAGCCGACAAAGTTGTAATGAAGAAATTCTGCTCCGGCTGCAAAAAGTACACCGAACACAAAGAGCGCCAGAGGTTGAAATAAGGTTTAACCCAGTTCAACCCGTTTTTCAGGCGTCAGAACAGCAACGTCGTAAAACACGTTTTGGGATTGCTGATACAACAACGTTAAACAAGTCCGGGTTCCACCCGCGTTAAGCTTTAGTTGCAGCAAAGATGCAAAAAAAGGTTAAACCCGATATAATCCCAATGCCGTAGGGGTGTAGCTCAGTTGGTAGAGCACTTCTCTCCAAAAGAAGGTGTCGGGGGTTCGAGTCCCTCCACCCCTGCCAAGGTAAAAAAACAGTTTATAATCGCTTCTTATCACGAGGACATTCCCGGAGTTGACATCCCGTAAAACCTGTACGTACAATGTGCTTAGCGGAGGCTGGATGATTTGGAGGCGGCGTTCGACGTCCCGGAGGAGACGCCGGAATACCCAACGCGGGGCGACGCTCCATCGGCGATAAATCCCAGGAAGCATTTGCTGATGTCGCTTGAAGCAGCTCTTACGTGCCGGCAAAATTGTGTGCCGTGCACAGCCTGCGGCGCGGATCCAGAGTGTCTCGGCAGCGTCTGCCCATACCTCTGAGCCGCCCAACACAGTAAGAGGCCAAAAACATGGAATTTAAGGTTTCGATTCTGGGCGCGGCCGCAAAGTAGTACTGCAAAATAGTCCTTCGCAGTTGCGGCCGCGCCCAATCCCCCACACCAACCTCACAAAAGAAAATATTCCGCCCAAGGAGTCATCTTGAGAGTCTTTAGCTCCGCAGGTCCGGCAAAGTGAACGTCATCCTGTTCGGTGGCCGTAACCTCGCCGGCTACCTCAACCTCGTAGCATAACCCAAGGCTGGGCGTGTTGTTTGTGCAATCTTTTATTATTTTTTCGCCGGAATGATGAAAAACGCCCACAAGCTTTAAAGATATAATTCGCAGCCCCAACTCCTCGCGCACTTCCCTCTTTATACACTCCTGCGGTGACTCGCCCGCTTCAAGTTTGCCGCCCGGCAAGTCCCATAAGCCGGGATACGGTTTTCTTTGCAAATTGGGGTGTCGGCCTATTAAAACATCGCCGGGTTTGTTGCGGATAATGGCGATGACAAAGGGCAAAACCATGTGATACGGCATGACTACAGGCATTTTAGCACGTCTAAAATCTTCAATGGCATAATGCGAGCCACGGGAGGAAGATATGTTTAGTATCTCGAGAATCTGGAGTGGCGAGCAAGAGCCGCCGAAGTGTCCAGAGTGTGCAAAGCCTATCGGCGAAAATCACAAGTTCTGCCTACACTGCGGACACCAGGTCAAATACCCTCGGAAGATGAAGGAGCGGAAAGAAAGGAGTAATAGTCGGCGACCCCCATACGACAAATTCTGTCCAAAGTGCGTGGAGGGACGCGCAGCCCGCAGCCGCGGCGGCCACCTTGTATGGCCTGGGTTCTGCCACAAGTGCGGCACCAAGCTTCAGGACGTACCACGTTAGACCAAAAAACCGAGGGTGTTTCACCGCCTGCGCGCGTGCCCTCGGTTTTTGTCTACAACTTTTTGCCCAATTTGCAAACCGCCTTGCCCAGATGCTATAAGTTAATAAAGGAGAACAAAGATGAATACGGAAGAGCTGAAAACGCTCATAGCAACGATGCTGACCTCCGCGTTTGCACTATCGCGCGCACAGATCGTTGCACGGTTGGCTCAATTGTTGGATTACAAACCATCGGATCAGGAGGTTGACAATGCCATTACGGCATTGAAGGAGGAAGGCACGATAAAGGAGTTCGTAGCCTATTCGATGGGCTGATGGCGAAGAAGGGAGAGTTACCATGGACGAGCTGTTCGAAGTGGACAAGCGCTACCGCGTTTTGCCCGATCACGAAATACAAATCAAGTTCTTGGGTCACGATGTGATTGAGCTCATCGGCGGCGAAGAGTTCAAGGTGGAGAAAGTTACCGGCGACACTATCACGGTGTTGCAATACAGAACTCGCTACATCGTAGCTGCAACCGCGATTTCCGACGTCGAGAAAATCGACTGACCAAATTGCCGGCCTAGCCAAAGGCCTGAAGCAAATTTTACCGTCCAGCGCGCAGAAATTTGCTTCAGGCCGGTTCCCCTCCAATAGATCCCTCGCTTCGCTCGGGATGACGGACGGCGGCGCACGAATGCAAAAAGTGCTCAAAAGGCTTTCGTCATTTTAGAAGTGCTAAAATGAACTCAGTGAAAAAATACGTTTTTCTCATCATCGCCGTTATCACCCTTACAATTGGCGCAAACGCCTTTGCAGCCACCGGAGAGGCAATAGACAACTTTCAAACAAGCATACTCGTAAACACAGACGGCAGCCTAAACGTGACGGAAACCATAACGTACAATTTCGGCGATAGCATGAAACACGGAATTATTAGAGACATTCAGGACACTTTCACAAATCAGGACGGAAAAAACTTTAAAAAACCCGTTGAGGTAGTTCGAGTAATAAACGAGCTCAATGTGCCATACAACTTTGTTGTGACAGGAAACGGCGCTTTTAGATCGGTTAAAATCGGCGACGCGGATACGCTGGTTTCGGATACAAAAGTGTACGTGATTGAGTATAAAGTCACAGGCGCCATTGAGCGCTTTTCGGACCACGACGAAATATATTGGAATGTAACCGGCAACGGCTGGGAATAAGGCAGGCGCGGCTGTGAGCCTGCCGAACGACGTACCGCAGGCGTCCATAAAGACGGCGTGTTACACAGGAGTTTATGGATCTAAGGAGCAGGAGTGTGAAGGGGGCGGCCCCGCCCTTGGCGGGGCCGCCCTGCGTCCCCTCTCCCCCGGCGAAGGCCTCACCATTGTAGTAGGCTTTGAACCGGGTCACGTAACCATCACGCCAAAGACATCGGCCGAGCCTGTACAAGAAGCGGACCAACTCACGCAGGCCTTAATCGTCGCCGGTATAATACTTTGGTACGTCATCGCGCCGCTTGCCGTTGTCGTCATTTACTTCCTGCGCGGCCGCGACCCCAAAATCGCCACTTCAATCCCCGCTCTCTTTGACGCGCCAAAAGACAAAGACACACACGCCCGCGTCACTCCGGGCGAGGCCGGCACGCTCATTGACGAATCGGCCGACAACCACGACATTTCCGCCACCATTGTTGACCTTGCCATACGGGGTTATTTGACAATAAAAGAAGAAAAAGGCGATGGTATCTTCGCCGATAAAAATTTCACGTTTACAAAGAAAGCACCAACCGGCACTTCCCCGCTCCAACCCCACGAAGAATTGCTTCTGAACGCGCTTTTTGGCTCGGCGAACACAACAAGCACAAAAAGCCTCAAAAACTCGTTCGCACAAGAATCGCAAAAAATCAAGGATTCGCTCTATAGCCAACTTGTTGCCGCCGGTTACTTTGCGCACAATCCGCATACCGTAAGAAACATTTGGATAGGTATTGGCCTTGTTGCGCTTTTTACCATCAACATACCTTTTGGCATTGTGGCGGTGATTTTTGCCAAAACGATGCCCAGAAAGACTTTGAAGGGCGTGCGGGCTTTGACGGACATAAAGGGCTTGAAGCTGTTCTTGGCGTCGCAAAAGAAGCAGCTTGAGTTTCAGGAGGAAAATTGGTTTTTGTTTGAAAAGCTGCTTCCGTACGCGATTGCTTTTGGAGTGGCGGAAATTTGGGCAAAAAGATTTGCCCAAATTTCCGCCCCACAAGACCTAACGTGGTACCATGGCTACTCAACGCTAAACGCGCTCACATTGGCCGCGACCATGGATTCGTTTGATTCAAACATTGGCAGCGTTGCCACGCCCACGCGTTCCTACGGCGGCTTTTCCAGCGGATTCGGCGGCGGCGGGTTCTCCGGAGGCGGATTCGGAGGAGGAGGAGGAGGCAGAAGCTGGTGAGATGTTTTAACAAAAACCACAAATTCTTGACAGCCGTTTAAACAGAAGTTATACTCCTCCTATGGCACAGAAAGTCTTTGAAATAGGTAATAGCGTAGCCG
>Ga0075574_126_pt1 | contig 6868 bp, 6 predicted proteins | sample RifGroA1_FD_68160 | JGI IMG/M metagenome (GOLD analysis project Ga0075574, IMG submission 68160) | candidate division WWE3 bacterium GW2011_GWA1_46_21
TGTTTTTTGCGCCTCCAAAGAACCTTTGTGTCTGCGTAACGTCAATAAAGGCCTCGTCTATGCTAAACGGCTCTACCAAATCGGTGAAGCGCGCAAAAATCTCCAGGCTTTTCTTGTGAATATACTGATATTTGGTGAAATCGCCGGTGATTATTATTATGTGCGGGCACCGTTCTCTGGCTTTAAATATGGGCATGCCGGTTTTTATTCCGTGCTTTTTTGCCTCTCTTGACGCCGCACAAACGACTCCTCGCGTTAAGGAGCTTCCGGTTACGCCAAGCGGCTTGTTTCTGAAATACGGGTTGGCTTGCTGCTCTACGGATGCAAAAAACGAGTCAAAGTCGATGTGCATAATGGTTCTGGCGAACGTTGGTGTCATTCATCGTGCACTTCAAAAGTGTCTTGAGAGAAATTGGTACAAATTTCGTCCAAAATCCAAGTCAAACTATTTGCGTCAAACGTGATTTTGTACGTTTCGTAGCCACATACAACGGCGAAGTGAGTTAGCGTATCCGCGCCTTCTTTTGACTGGTGAATGAAATTTACCGAATCAATGGTGTAAGTTCTATTGTTCCACACGAATTTGTGCGGGTGTATATTTCGGTTTTTGGCAAATGTTACGGTAACCGCAATGGGCTCGTTTATGAGTTCGTACACACAAAATATATAGCCGAAATAAACCCGAATGTCAATAGAGATCGGGATGATTTCTGGTGTATACTAATTTATATGAATGAAGTTACCGTGCAAAAAATAACCGCGCTGTGTAAGAGGCGCGGGTTTGTTTTTCCGTCGTCGGAAATTTACGGCGGATGGGAAGCCGCTTACGATTTTGGCCCGTTGGGCGCGGAGGTGCTGCGCAATCTGCGCAACCTGTGGTGGGAGGAATTCGTCCACAGGCAGCAAAACATTGTTGGGCTTGACAGCGCAATAATCTCGCACCCAAAGGTTTGGGAGGCGAGCGGGCATGTTGAATCCTTTGCCGATGTTATGGTGGAGGATTTGGTAAATCACAAAAGGTATAGAGCCGATCATCTGGTTGCGGAAGCTTTGCCCACCGTCTCCGCCGACGGGCTGTTGCCGGCCGAGTTGGACGACATCATCCAAAAAAACAAAATAGTGAGTCCAAGCGGCAATCCTTTGTCCAAGGCCAAATACTTCAATAATCTTGTTGAAGTAGAAATAGGCACTTTGGAAGACGCCAAGACCAAGGCCTATTTGCGCGGCGAAACGTGCCAACCCATTTTTTACAACTTTGAGCTTGTGCGCCAGTCAATGCGGTTGAAATTGCCTTTTGGGATTGCGCAGATTGGGAAGGCTTTTAGAAACGAAATCAAGGTTGGGCCCTACTTTTTCAGGACGCGTGAGTTTGAGCAAATGGAGCTTGAAATGTATGTAAACCCCAAAGAAGCCCAGAGCTATTTTGAGAACTTCAAGACCCGGAGCAAAGACTGGCTTATAAGTTTGGGCATTAAAGGAGAAAACATTAGGCTGCGCGACCAGGAGTTTAAAGAGCGCGCGCACTACAACAAAATCGCCACCGACATTGAATACAACTTTCCCTTTGGCTGGAAAGAATTTCAGGGCATTCACTACAGGGGTGACTGGGACTTAAAAAGGCACGGCGAGTTTTCCGGCACAAACTTTACGTACAAAGATGAAAGCAGCGGCGAGGCGTTTATTCCGCACGTTGTTGAATATTCACTTGGGCTCAACCGGCTGATGTTTGTTTTGTTGTTTGACGCATATTGGGAAGACGGCGATAGGGTTGTTCTGCGGCTGCATCCAAAGCTGGCGCCGTATAAAGTCGCTGTATTTCCGTTGGTTCAAAACAAGCCGGACTTGGTGAACAAAGCACAAGAGGTCTACGTTCTGTTGAAGAGCAGGTTTAGTGTTGCGTGGGACGACCGCGGAAACATTGGCAAGCGGTACTTGAGCCAGGATGAGATTGGCACGCCTTATTGCGTCACCGCTGACTATCAGACGCTGGAAGACAATACCGTTACCGTGAGGACCAGAGACACTAAGGAGCAAGTAAGGGTGAAAATTGTCGATTTGACTAAAATCTTTGAAGATTGCGCCTGAAACCCACACTGTGTTTTATACTTGATTGTACAGGTGTGTGGGTTTCAGGCGCATCCGGGCTAGTTCGAAGAACTGCGCATGCTTGCGCTCACACAGAACAAGACGAGCAATCCGAACGCCCAAACTATCTGTTCTACGGTCATAGCTCCTCCTGGTTTGTGCGCACATTCTACACCTACTTTAACTAATCCTCAAACCCCATCTTCGGGTTATTTTTGTCTTGACTGTGGATTTTCAATGGAGCATTATGGGTGAGTAATGGTGATGAATGGTGAATAGCATGAAGATGTTTCTTGGGGAATACAGCCCAAACATAACCGAAGGCTCAAGAATTGCCCTGCCCAAGAAACTACGCGACCAAATTGCCGGAGACGGAGTGGTGCTTTCAAAAGGGTTTGAGAAGTGCGTGTTCATATACGACGTGCAGGACTGGGTTGAACGCGCGCAAAGGCAAATTGACAAATCAACGGACAACGTTAAAACCCGCGACCTTGAGCGCTATATGTACGCGTCGGCAACGGAGGCGGCTATAGATGTGCAGGGGCGCGTTGTCATACCATCGCCGCTAAAGGAGTACGCGGGGATAAAGGCCAAAACGGCGGTTGTTGGCGTTGGCGACCACGTGGAGGTGTGGGACTACGCTGCGTGGAAAGCGTACATGGATAAAGTTTCTGCCACTTTGGTTGCCTAGGCAGGAAATATGGCGCACACGCCGGTACTTTTACAAGAGGTCTTGGAATACTTGAACGTGCAAAAGGGCGAGAAATACATTGATTGCACGCTTGGCGATGGCGGACACACACTTGAGATCTTAAGGCGCGGCGGCAAGGTTTTGGGCATTGACGTGGACGCGGCTTCTTTGGAGGCCGCCCGCGGGAAGATTGCGGACTTGGGGTTATCGGCCGGGTTTGTAGGTGTGCAGGGAAATTTTGCGAACATTGACAAATTGGCGACTTCTGAAGGTTTTGCGTGCGCAAACGGAATAGTGTACGACCTTGGATTTAGTTCGCGCCAGCTTGAAGAAGGCGGCCTTGGCCTAAGCTTTCACAGCGACGAGGTTTTGGACATGCGAATGGACAAAAGCCTAGCGGTGCAAGCTGCGGATTTGGTAAACGCTTTGTCCAAAAGCGAACTCGAGAAGTTATTTTCGCAGTACGGCCAGGAGCGGTATGCCAAAAGGTTTGCAAACGCCATTGTAACTGCTCGTAACCTGAAGAAGATTCGGACAACAAAGGATTTAGTAAACATTATTGTTGCCGAAGCTCCTCCAGGCTATGAAAAAGGGCGAATTCATCCCGCAACCCGCGTCTTTTTGGCACTGCGCGTTGCTGTAAACGATGAGCTCGAAAACCTTTCAAAATCACTGCCTCAAGCCGCGGCGCTGCTTTGCTCTCCGGTAATCGGGGAACCCGGCCAATTTCTGCCTGGCGGGCGAATGCTTGTTATAAGCTTCAATTCGCTCGAGGATCGGCTGGTCAAAGAGTTTAGCCGCAGCGCCCGGCTCAAGGAAGTGGTGGCTGGGGTAGTAACTCCGGGCGATGCGGAGCTGGCGACAAACGTTAGGTCGCGCAGCGCCAAATTGAGAGTCTATGAAAAAAACACACAGATCACTTAAGTTTGCAACCGTTTTTAGTTTTGTACTGCTTGTACTTAGCATTTGTGCACAAGTGTTTGTTGCCAACAAGGCCGCCGTCAAAGGTATGGAGATTTCCGGCCTGGAGCAACGCCGTGCGGAACTGACTAGAGACACAACGGTGCTGCAACTCAATCTGGCAAATTTAGCATCGCTGGCGTATGTAGAGACAGAGGCGTCAAAGATGGGGTTTGTTCACGGCACAGCGTCGGTGGCTGTGATTGGCGCGGTCGCCGTTGCCGCCATCTCCGCAAGTTCCTTTTGACATTTACGCGCTATGCAAAAAACTCACAAGCAGTCAAGCGGGGCACACGCGCGGATAAATTTTTTTATCGCGTGCACGCTTTTTGTAATGGGTATTTTCCTCTTTAAACTTTTTACGATTCAGGTTTTACAACACGAAAAATATGCCGCAATGGCGCAATCCCAATACTGGAGTTTGCAACAAATTCCGGCGAAAAGGGGCCAAATTTTGACAAAGGACGGTTTTGCGTTGGCGTCAAATAGCATTGCGTTTCTGCTATTTGCGCAACCAAAACTAATAAACGACTCGGCGCAAACGGCAAATGATTTGGCGGCGATTCTGATGAAAAAAGACCAAGCGGACGGAGATTTTGCTGCGCTTGAAAAGGAGCTCCACGAAAAGTTGCTCTTGGATTTGTCGTGGGTTGCGTTGGTGCATGGTGTCACCGAAGAAGAGAGGAAAGAAATTGAACAGAAAAATATAGCCGGGTTGGGTTTTGATGAGGAGCCAATCCGCTATTATCCGGAAAAAACACTCGCGGCGCACGTGCTTGGTTTTGTTGGTAAAGACGACGATGGTAATGAACGGGGTTATTTTGGGATTGAAGGGGGATACGACGGCGATTTGCGCGGAAGGCCCGGTAGGATTCTTGAGGAGCGCGACGCCGCCGGTGCGCCAATTTTGGTTGGCGGTTACAGGCGTGTTAATTCAATTGACGGCCGAGATATTGAGTTAACTATTGATAGGCCGGTGCAGTATATTATTGAAAAATATCTCAAGGCTGGCGTGCTTTCGTACGGCGCCGTATCCGGAAGTGTGATTGTAATGAATCCGGTTACTGGCGATGTTTTGGCCATGGCCAACTATCCAACTTACGATCCTGGCAAATACACAGAGGTTAGCGCCGACACCAAAGAAGCTAGTAGCGCAGTCATTGAAAAGCGTAACCTATCTATTTCGGAAACATACGAACCCGGATCGGTTATGAAAGCGTTAACTATAGCGTCTGCAGTTGACGCGGGAAAAGTCACGCCCGCAACTACCTTCACAGACGCCGGTCCCGTTGTTTATTCCGACTACACAATTGATAATTGGGATGGCAAACACTACGGGATGCAAAATATAGTTCAACTGTTGCAAAAATCCAATAATATTGGCGCGGCTTGGGTTGGTCATTTGCTGGGTGCAAATACATTGAGCAAGTATTTCAAAAACTTTGGTTTGGGTGCCGTGACCAACGTTGGCTTGGAAGGCGAAGATACGGGCACAATAAGGAATTATGAAGACTGGACCGACATAGACTTGGCAACGATCTCTTTTGGGCAGGGCATTTCGGCGACTCCTTTGCAAATGCTAAACGCAGTTAATGTGATTGCAAACGGTGGTTTTTTGATGCAGCCGCGCATTGTTGCCAGAGTGCACGACAACGGCGATGTGATTGATATTCCGGAAAAGGAACTTAGGCGTGTGTTGTCCAAAGAAACCGCCGACACCATGGTTGATCTGCTGACCAAGGCGGTGGAGGGCGGGGAGTCAAAGTTTTTTAACATTCGGAATTACAGAATTGCCGGTAAAACCGGAACGGCGCAGATTCCGGTAGAAGGAAAGTATGACCCCACAAAGACAAACGCCACCTTTGTTGGGTTTCTGGCTGCGTCCAAAAAGTTTTCTATGATTGTGCGGTTGGATCGCCCAAGTGCAAGTCCATATGCTTCGGAAACCGCAGTTCCTTTGTGGATGCAAATAACTAAGGAACTTGCCGGATACTACGGCATTCCGCCCGATATTGCTGTGTCTAATTAGACTAGAACAAGCCGGTTTATCTCCAAACTTTTCTGTGCTAGGTTTTTGGGGTGACTAACGTAAAGAAGGGCAAATTTGGCGAGGAGATTGCAAGAAATTTCTTGCGCAGCAAGGGTTATATTCCTTTGTATAGTAATTGGTACTGCCGTTGGGGTGAGTTGGACCTTAACGTCACTGAATCACGGCGCACCTTACGATGCCATAACCAGCAGAAAGAAGAAGAACCTCTTGCGTACAATAAATTACTTTTTGCTACAACACAAACTTTTTGACACTAGCTATCGACTTGATGTTGTTGGTGTGGTAAAGGTAACCGGCGGTGTTGAAATAAACCATTACGAAAGCATTACTGCGTAACCGCCGATGACGTGCTTTCTGTTGTTTCGCTCAACTTATGTACTATGTCGGTTCTTAGCCTTGACAGACCCCCGTCGCGTGGGATAAACACCCAAGCGTGGTACGGGCTGGCGGGATAGAGCCCGGGGTGATAAATGTACTCGTCGCCTACTACAAACGACTCAACCGTGTACTTATCCTTGTCGCTGTAAAAGTCCCACAAGTAATACGCGTCTTCTAAAGTCAGCGTTGTTGCCATTTTGGTTGGCGCCGTTACGGCGTTAAAAAAAGTTTCAACATTCATTGGCCAAAATTGGCTCTTCGGTTGTTTGACGGCCTCAACAAGGCCTTGCAGCAGCAAGTGCTGCCTCTTGGCGCGCATTAGGTCGCTACCCTCGCCGTTGTTGCCCTTTCTGGAGCGCGCAAACACAAGCGCTCTTTCTCCGCTCATCACTTCCTGGCCCTGTGTGAAGGTAACGGAGTAAATACCGGTATCGGAGTTGTTGGGGAAAGTATTGTCGGTGAAGGTGGTTTGTACGCCTACCGGAACGCCGCCGAACGCGTCTACAATCCATTTAAAATCTTCAAAATCGGTTCTAATGTAGGCGTGTATTTCTTGGCCGGTAATTTGTTCAAAAGCGGAGACTAAAGCTTCCGGACCGCCAATTGCGTGCAGCGCGTTTATTTTGTTTCCGTTAATCCACAGGTCCCTTGGCACGGAAGTCAGCAAAACTTTGTTTGTCTTTGGATTTACCGACACAAGCAGC
>Ga0075574_133_pt1 | contig 5605 bp, 7 predicted proteins | sample RifGroA1_FD_68160 | JGI IMG/M metagenome (GOLD analysis project Ga0075574, IMG submission 68160) | candidate division WWE3 bacterium GW2011_GWA1_46_21
AAATTTATTAAAAAATTATAAAAATTCGACCTTTGCTCAATTATCAACCAAATTGGGACAATTTTCAATTATCAATAACCAATTTTCAATAAATTTACTCCGCCAGCTGGCGGATTAGAAATTTTCAAACAGCATTTATCCCGTTTTGGATCTCATTGTATCATTGATTGTAAATTGTGAATTGGAAATTGATCATTTAACAAATCAACCCACCGCGAGGGTGGGTTGAAATATCTTTAAAAATTAAGCGACCGGCCCTTCGTTTTTCTTGTTCTGGCCGTCAATGTATTTTTGGTGAGAACGGCGTTTGGCGACGAGTTTGGGCAAACCGCGACGAGAGTGATTATCCTTCTTGTGAACCTTCAAATGTTCAGTCAATTCGACAATCCGTTCGGTCAAAAGAGACACCTGCACCAGAGAGGAACCAGTGTCCTCATCATTGATGCGGGCTTTTTTGATCAAAGCTTGTTTCTTGCTGGTTGATAACATATCCGTGATATTAGCACGTCAGGGTATTTTTTGCAAGAGCTTTATGGCCACCGCTTTAGCGTTAAACAATTTCCCCAAGTGGTGCGATCATATAGTTCGACACGGTGGTATAATTAGCAGTAATGGCCGACATCATCAAACTAAAACGGGAATTTCTAGAATATCTGGAAATTGAAAAAGGCCGGTCGCTCAAAACTGTCGAAAACTATGACCGCTATTTGACGCGCCTGATCAAACAAAGCGAGATCAAGGATACCGAGGATATCACTGATGATATCGTCCGGTCTTTTCGACTGTGGCTCAATCGCCAGCCGTCTGGTCAGTCTAGAGTGGGGTCTAAGGAGGGTGTCGATAATCTCAAGAAAAATACTCAGAACTACTATCTGATTGCGTTGCGAGTTTTTCTAAAATATCTCGCCAAGCGCGGAGTTCAATCTCTTCCACCCGACCGGATTGAATTAGCCAAAACGCCAGCGCGCGACCTAGACCTCATCACCGAAATCGAGCTCTCTCGCCTCCTGTCTGCGCCGAGTGGTAGCGAGGTCAAAGATTTGCGTGGTAGCGAGGTCAAAGATTTGCGAGACAAAGCGATGATGGAGTTACTTTTTTCCACTGGTTTGCGTGTGTCGGAACTGTGTCGGCTCGATCAGGACAGCATTAATATGGCTCGGGATGAGTTTAGTGTCCGAGGTAAAGGCGAAAAAGTCCGGCTGGTTTTTATTTCCGATGAAGCTAAAACCGTCCTCAAAACTTATCTAGCCAAGCGTAAGGATATGGACCCGGCCATGTTTGTCAGTTTGTCGAAGATCTCGAAAAGCGAAGGCCGGTTGACTCCGCGCAGTGTGGAACGAATTGTTAAATATTACGCCACCAAAGCTGGTATTTCTAAAAGAGTTACTCCCCACACCATCCGTCACTCTTTTGCCACTGATTTATTGCAAAATGGGGCGGATATTCGCTCAGTCCAGATGATGCTCGGCCACGCCAATGTTTCGACGACCCAGATCTATACTCACGTGACGGATAAGCATTTGCGGGATATTCATAAAAAGTTTCATAATAAAAAATAGTTTTGTGGGGATATTTGTGTTGCCAAATAAGGGTATTTTTTATCGTAGGACAAATTTCTCGCAACTAAATTAGCACTCGTATTGACTTTTGACAAATTTCTCGCAACTAAATTAGCACTCGTATTGACTTTTTGTGGGTATATGATATAATAGACATCAGATAGAAGGACCGCTTTCTGGCGACTGTTTCGCCGGAAAACGTTGACATAAAGAATAGAGAAGCGGAAGAAGATCAAATAGGAAGGAGGCCATCATGGCCACACAGCTCGATTTTGCCCGAAACCTGTTTCAACGTGGAACCGAGTGTTTCGGTCCCGACGAAATCGCCAAAGTCTTCGGCGCGAGCCTCGCTCCTGCTGCCGACGAAGTCCCGCGCTTCCCGTTCATCGAGGAAGAATTGAAGCGAGCCCGTGAGCTCGGCCAGTTCCTCGTCCTGTGTGGACCGATCAGCATGGCCGAGATGAACAAGGTGTTCGACAACAAGCTCGGTGACGGCAAACTGCTGTACGATACGGACTGGTACCGGGGCGAGGATTTCTACCTGCAGGAGAAGACCAGCTGGCATTGGCGCCTGACCACCCGCGAAGTCATTCCGGGTTCGACGAGCCAGAATTACCTCCAGCAGACGAAGATCATCGCGACGTACTTGACCGACCAAGTCTACGCCGGGCAAGAGTTGCCCTCGATCTACGCCGAGGCTATCGCCGAACTCGATCGTCGCGAAGCCGAGCTCAAAAAGCTCATGGACACGGACTGGCAGAAGGCGGCCGAGGAACTCGCGGGTCTCGCGCTCAATCACCTCTGCCGGGAAACGCCCGCTCAGGTGTTGCAGAGCGTTGCCCTCTCCAAGTGCATCAACCACGAGTACCTGTTGTCGGACCGATGGACCTGGACTATGGCACGCTCGACTGGCGGCTACCTCGTGCGCGTGGGCTGTGCCGTTTCCGGCGGTGTGGGCGTCGGCAGCGGCGGCCCGAGGGGCTCGAGCGGCGATCTCGGCGTCCGCTTCTCCCGCAGTGTCCAGTCCTTGATCTGCTGAGTCTTGTCGTCCGACTGATCTTTTGTTCTTCCCTGCCTACCGCAGGCAGGCTTTGGCCCGTCCAGGGCCAAAGGTCATCGCGCTACTCGTTTTCTCGGGTAGCGCGATTTTTCTTTTTCCAATATACTAAAACTGGCTAATGAAAGGCTCTTCGGACAGGTGAAATTGATTGATGGAGTGTCCACAAATTATTACGCGCGCAACCTCCCTGAGTTGGGACGAAGCACGTTTGCCATGGCGGAATTGTATAGAGAAATGGAACGCTCGACTGACGGCAACCTCGTGAACGTGGGCAATGCCGATTCCGACGGTGTGAACGTCGACAACGACAACCCGAGGAACTCGAACGACAATCTCGGCGTCCGCTTCTCCCGAAGTGTTTCAAAAGAGCCTCTCAAGTGGAGGTTCTTTTGTTTTTAGAGCAGTCAAAGCTTTGATCCATCCACCAAGCATTTTACCTAGTTCCAATAATTTTTCTTCGAGCTCAATATATCTTTTGGTCGGCAGAACTTTGATATCATGAGCTAAACGAACAAAGAGTTTGATCATTTTCAGCTTCAAATCAGCTTTTTGTAAAATCAGGAGTTTACTTGGACCAGTTTTAACATAGGCCATCATAATTAACTCAAAAAAGTCTAGGGTTTGCTGTTCAATTTTCAATCCTAGCGCATAGCGATCACGCTTGGGCATGGTAGCTAGGCATTTATACAAATGTTCGTATAATTGATATGACTTATGAACAATAGAATTGTCACTAGAAAATTGTTGTTGGGGGGGGGCTTAATGGTCATGATTTATATAACAAAATAATAGCGCTCGAAAACTTATTTAGCGCTTGGACTGAGTTTAAGCGTGGCAAGCTGAAAAAGCAAGATATTATTGATTTGTCGGTTATTTTGGAAGAGAGCATTTTTGACCTAAACCAAAGGTTGAAGGATGGGAGTTATAAACATTCAGCTTATAAAGACTTTTATATTTACGATCCGAAATTGCGCCATATTCACAAGGCTGAGGCGATTGATCGCCTTCTCCATCAGGCGATCTTTCAGATATTACAACCTCTGTATGACCGACAATTTATTTTTGATTCTTACTCTTCGCGTCTCAACAAGGGGGTGCATAAGGCGCGAGCTAGGTTTCATAAATTAGCTTGGCGGTTATCGAGAAACAATACTCGGACGGTTTGGGTGCTCAAATGCGATATTAGAAAGTTTTTTGATTCAGTTGACCATCGAATTTTGTTGGCGATTTTAGCCAGGAAGATTAAAGATGAAAAAGTCCTTGGTTTGCTCGCGGAAATTATCAGTAGTTTTGAAACATCACCGGATAAAGGTATTCCGCTTGGTAATTTGACTAGCCAACTTTTTTCCAATGTGTACTTAAATGAATTAGACCAGGAAATTAAACGGAAATGGCGGATAAAAAACTATGTTCGTTACGCTGACGATTTTCTGATTTTGGATACCGATAGAGCCAAGTTGGAAGAATTATTGCCGATGATTGCTGATTTTTTAAGCACCAATTTAAAACTATCTCTTCACCCTGACAAGGTGTTTATCCAACGGTTTGCCAAAGGGGTCGATTTTCTTGGCAATGTGACTTATCCTCATCACCAGATTTTGCGAACAAAAACAAAAAAGCGAGTCTTGAAAAAAATGAAAAAATTAAAAAAAGAATTAAAAATGGAAAAAGTATCGGCCGAATACGTCTATCAAGCCCAGGCTTCTTTTTTGGGTTTAACAAAATATTGTCGAGGAAGGGAGATTGAGAAGAAGATAAAAAGTGGTCTATAGGGATATTCGGGTTGCAAAGTAAGGTTTAAATGACATCACAATAGGAAAAGACGGAAGGAGACACTATACTATGGCAGTGCAAATTGCAGCAACCCAACCAGCGACATTTGAGGATGCCACTCGCCTGTTGGCCCGAGGAACCGATTTCCTCGGACCCCGAGAGGTTGTGCAGGTCTTCGGCGCCAGCTTGGCTCCGGACGTTAGCAACCTCCCGCCATTGCCTTCGGTAGCGGAGATTGGCCTGGCCAAGGAACTGGGACACCGCCTCATTCTGTGCGGCCCGGTTTCGATGAAGCAGGCGCACGATGTTCTCGGCAACAAGTTGGGCAACGGCAAGTTGCTCTGCGACACGGCCTGGTACGCGAACGAAGACTTCTTCTTGAAGCCCCCCGTGACCGACTGGCATTGGCGCTTCACGGGTGAGACTGTCATCGAGGGCACGCTCGGCAAAAACTACCTCGACCAGACGCGCTTACTCGCGAAGCACGCCAAGGAGCAGGCCTTTGGCGATCAGCCGTTGCCTCCCGCCTATTTGGTCGCCATCGAGGAGTTCAACCGCCACGAGAGCGAGCTCTCCGAGCTCATGAAGAGCGACTGGCAGAAAGCCGCCGAACAATTGGCGGGCCTGAAGCTCAACCAACTCTGCCGCGAGACGCCGGATCAGGTGCTCTGGGATGTTGCCCTCCACTTCAAGGTGAATGGCGGGTATCTCCTCCAAGACAAGTACACCTGGACCAGCCAGCGCTCGACTGTCGGCTACCTCGTGTACGTGGGCTATGCCGATTCCGTCGGTGTGGGCGTCGGCGACGGCCTCCCGTGGTCCTCGCGCGACGATCTCGGCGTCCGCTTCTCCCGCAGGATCCAGGTGTAGTTTTGAGCCTGGATGCTTGTCGACTTGTTCTTCCTTTGGCCCGTCCAGGGCCAAAGGTCATCGCGCTACTCGTTTTCTCGGGTAGCGCGATTTTTCTTTTTCCAATGAAGAATTGCCATCGTGGCATTTGTGACCCTATCAGAGTGAGGATCATTTAATTTTGAAACCATCGCGAAGCCCCCATTACTTTCAATCGTAGTGAAACCTTCATAATTATCTGGCATTTTGCTGCTCGAGAGTGAGGGTTAAACATTTTTAAACATTGTGAAGTTGTTAGTTTTTGTATTTCATTGCGAGTGAGAGCTGTTGAATTTTTTACCCTTGCGAAACGGTGGCCAGCATG
>Ga0075574_115_pt3 | contig 4858 bp, 3 predicted proteins | sample RifGroA1_FD_68160 | JGI IMG/M metagenome (GOLD analysis project Ga0075574, IMG submission 68160) | candidate division WWE3 bacterium GW2011_GWA1_46_21
TATTTCCAAGCGCAAGCGTGCTCTGTTCAACCGGAGATATGTATTTTGTCACGGTGTTCGTTGTTGTGTTCCAAAGGTACGGGCTTTTGCTGCCGGTGTGCGGACCGGTTTGATCGGTCCAGGCGTAATTTTCCCACGGGTCGGGTTTGGGGCCGGCGGAAAATATTTCGGCTTGCCAAGCGTACGGGTCAACTCTGGCGCTTGGGCTGCCGGTTTTGGTTACGGCGAAATGCAGATGCGGGCCGGTAGAATTCCCGCTGTTTCCCACAAAGCCGATAACATCGCCGGTGTTTACCATTACATCATTCGTCCCAGCGATCAACCCGCTGCTTTGCATGTGTCCGTAAATTGTTTGGTAGCCGTTTTGATGGTCTATGGTAATTGAGTGCCCCAGCCCGTTTGGCTGAAATTCATAGTGGGCAATACCGCCCGCCGACGCCAAAACCGGCGTGCTTTCCCGTAATGAGAAATCGTACCCGTCGTGGCTGCTGTAGTACATGTAAGGCTGGGTGTTTCTGTCTCCGAGAAAGTTGAGCGTGGTATTACCTGTGTTGGCCGGTTCGGTGTGGTACGGGTAGCCGAGCAGGGGATATTCATGGTCAAAAAAAGAATAAATTTTCTCAATTAGCTCCTGCTGGTTTTGCATATCCCATGGCGGGTTTAAAAACCGGAAAGTCTCAATTTCGGGTTGCGGTATTTGGTATCTGTATGTCCCAATATTTGCCACAGTTATAAATAAGTATTCCGGGATTGAAAACAACCAGGATATATCCGTGACAATTCCATCGAACGTTGTTAGGTCAAACTGCGTGCTTTCCCAGGTTAGCCCGTTGTCTGCCGATTTGACAATGTTTAGCTTGTTGCCGGAGTCTTTGACCGCCAGGTAGATTTTGGATTTGTGGTGGGCGACGGCGCCTGCGGCGCCGTCGCCCCATCCGCTTACCCTTTCCCACGTAAGCCCGTCATCACTGCTTTTGTATACGCCCATTCCCGAACCGGAAACAAAAATAACGCCGTTGCTAAGCTCAATGAACCTTACGCTTTTGCCGCTGAGCGGTGCTACTTCGCTCCAGCTTCCGCCGTGATCGCGTGACACAAAAGTTTGGGATTCCAACGCCACTACCGCAATGTCTTCTGCCGCCTCTGCCGCGTACACCCGCGGGCCAAAAAACCCATCGCCCATTTTTTGAGCCCATGTGTTTCCGGCGTCGTTAGACACCCACAACCCGTGGCTGTACGCCCCGAGCAAGGCGGTGCTTTGGTCTGCGGCTACTACGGAAGCGGAGAAATTGCCCGCTTTGTGCTGCCACGTTTTCCCGCCGTCTCCGGACAGGAACAAGCCGTTTTCTCCGCCTACGTGGTAGTAGGTGGAAGCGTATATGGTGTTATTTGTTGATGCTATGTCCGTGCGCCGTTGAAGGGATTTAACCATATGCGCGAGTCGTTTTCGCCAACTAACAGCCCCCACCTTGTTGTTTCTACCGGGGCGATTTTTGTTGTTTGCAGGTTTGTTTTGGTCCAGGGTGCGGGAGGTGGCGCCGCCATGGCGGCGCCACCTCCCGCCAAAACCGCCGCCAGCAACGCAACCAAACCAAATAATACTCTAAGCATAATTGTAGTATCTTTTTTCTTGGTACAAAATCAATGGAGTAATGTCTAGCCGGAGTAGACACTTTCCTTGGTATAATCCGGCTATGCAGAATTTGCTAAATCGTCTGAAAACTCAAAACCCGGATCTGAAAGAAGCCGAGATAGAAGGGTTGCTGTACATAATCAGAAGCCGCGCGGCGCTTAGCAGCGCCTTGCTCATGGAACTAACCGGCCTGTCAAAGGAAGTGCTGCGCGCTTTTAAATCGTCAATTTCTTATCTGCTCATGGACAAGCCAGAGCTTGAGCTGAACAAAAAGGGGACTCTACTGCTGCAAGAGAGTTCCTTAAGGCCGTATGCGTGGTCGCTGCTCTCATATATAAATACGGCGGCCGTAGAGAGTTTTTTGGAAATCAGAAAGAAATACGCGCTTGTGCCCAAGCGCGCCTACGACCAATTTTTCGCAACGCCGCAGACCAGCATAAACAAGGCAATGCTGATGATGGAAAAGGGCGTTGTTAAGGGGCGACGCATTGCTCTGCTTGGCGACGATGATTTTGTTGCGATCGCGCTGAATTTGGTTGGTGCCGGCGCCAAGGAGATTGTTGTTTTTGACGTAGACGAAGCCATTTTGCAAACAATCGCCTCGATTTGTATAGCCCTGGGCTACAAGAACATTAAGACCGTTTTGTGCGATTTGCGAAAGGGATTGCCGCGCGGGTACCTGCACAGTTTTGACGGTGCTCTGACCGATCCGCCCTATACCGCTTCCGGCGTTGCGCTCTTTTTAAATAGGTGTATTGAGCTTTTGGAACCGCCAAGGGATTTTAGCGGGTCGTACGTGTTTTTGGCCTGCGCTAACAGTTTGAGATCGCCGCAGAAAACGCTGGAGCTGCAGAAAATAATCGCCGATTTTAATTTGGTGATAGAAGATAAAATCGCCAAGTTTAATCGCTATGTAGGCGCCGAGACGGTTGGAAACGCCAGTTCAATGTACGTTCTCAAATTGACCCCAAAAACAAAATCCATAAAATTAGGGGATTTGACCGGAATTTATACAAACGCTTCTTTTTGAACGGGGTTGGGTTGTTGACACATGGGTGTGCACTTGGTATCGTGCCTGTGCACTTTGAAAATCTGAGCAAATGAACAAGAAATAAAAGGCGGAAAGAATGCCATTTATCTTTAATCCTATAGTGAGTTTACTCGCTATAGATTAAAGGAGCCGTTCGCTTACAAGCGAGCGGTTCATCTTTGAGAATTTGATCCTGGTTCAGGACGAATGCTAGCGGCGTGCCTGAGGCATGCAAGTCGAACGGCCCGCGGAGCCCGCAAGGGCGAAGTGGGCAGTGGCGAACGGCTGAGTAACACGTAGGTATCTTCCCTCATCACGGGAATAACTTGGGGAAACCCTTGCTAATGCCCGATAGTGTGGAGGTTAAAATCTTCACTAAAGCTTCCCCGCGAAACTCGCAAGAGCGAAGCGGGGTTACGGATGTGGATGAGCCTGCGGCCTATCAGCTTGTTGGTGGGGTAATGGCCTACCAAGGCTGTGACGGGTACCGGGCCTGAGAGGGCGAACCGGCAGAGGGGCACTGAGACACGGGCCTCACTCCTACGGGAGGCAGCAGCTAGGAATATTGCGCAATGGACGAAAGTCTGACGCAGCGACGCCGCGTGAAGGATGACGGCCTTCGGGTTGTAAACTTCTGAAAATAGCACCTGCTAACTACGTGCCAGCAGCAGCGGTCATACGTAGGGTGCAAGCATTGTCCGGATTTATTGGGCGTAAAGAGTTCTGTAGGCGGACTGGTAAGTTGGGGGTTAAATCCTTGGGCTCAACCCAAGGGCTGCTTTCAAAACTGCCGGCCTGGAGGAAGTTAGGGGTCAGCGGAACTCATGGTGGAGCAGTGAAATGCGTTGATATCATGGGGAACACCAAGGGGGTAGCCAGCTGACTAGGACTTTCCTGACGCTGAGAGACGAAAGCGTGGGGAGTGAAACAGATTAGATACCTGTGTAATCCACGCTGTAAACTATGCCTGCTAGATACTTGTCCCGCCGAAGGCGCGAGAGATTTTTCTCGCCTTGGGCGGGGTGGGTGTCGAAGCTAACGCGTTAAGCAGGCCGCCTGGGTAGTACGGCCGCAAGGCTAAAACTCAAAGGAATTGGCGGGGTCCCGCACAAGCGGTGGAGCATGCTCTTTAATTCGTCGCTAACCGAAGAACCTTACCTGGGCTTGACATGCAGCTGCAAATCCGGCGAAAGCCGGACCTCTTAGAGAGTGCTGCACAGGTATTGCATGGCTGTCGTCAGTTCGTACCGTGAGGCGTACCCTTAAGTGGGTCAACGAACGCAACCCCTACTGTTAGTTGTATCACTCTAGCGGAACTGCCGTCGTAAGACGGAGGAAGGTGGGGATGACTTCAAGTCAGTATTGTCCTTATGTCCAGGGCCAGAAGCATGCTACAATGGCGCGCACAATAGGTTGCGATGTCGCAAGGCAAAGCCAATCCTAAAAGCGCGTCTCAGTTCGGATTGGGGGCTGCAATTCGCCCCCATGAAGCTGGAATCGCTAGTAATCGCCGGTCAGCTATACGGCGGTGAATACGTTCTCGGGACTTGCACACACCGCCCGTGACGTCAGCAAAGCTGAAGCTATCTGAAGTCTTCCACTTGTGGGGGCCCATGGTAGAGTCAGTGATGAGGATGAACTCGTAACAAGGTAGCCGTAGGGGAATCTGCGGCTGGATCACCTCCTTTCTATGGAGAAAATCGAAGATTTTCTCCATGCGATTAAGCCATAGCGCAGCGCGCTATAGCATCAATCTAATGGAGAAATATTCGCAAATTGAGCAATCGGCAAACCGGTTGACGCAATTTGCCTCCGTTGCAAAATTAGCTCTAAAGCAACGGCAGTAAGCACGTACTCTCACGCACGTGTTTGAGCAGGTTTGAAAGGTGAGCCCAAATCTTTCGTCGAGGCATTCTTTTCGCCTTTTGTTTCTTGTTGGGTTTCTATATGGAGAAAATCTTCGATTTTCTCCATGCGATTAAGCTATGCGCAACGCGCTATGGCATCAATCTAATGACGGTACGCACACAGGTAGTCATTGCAATAATAAAGAATAAAATCGGCAACGTTTTGCTTTTAAAACGATTGCGCGTTGAAACCGCGAAAGACGGTGCACAGCTTATGTGGGCCTTCCCCGGCGGAAAACCCAACACCGGCGAATCCCTTGAGGATGCGGTTGTTAGAGAAGTAAAACA
>Ga0075574_110_pt1 | contig 2640 bp, 1 predicted proteins | sample RifGroA1_FD_68160 | JGI IMG/M metagenome (GOLD analysis project Ga0075574, IMG submission 68160) | candidate division WWE3 bacterium GW2011_GWA1_46_21
AGATATGATAAACATAAACAGCCAGGTCCAGCTCATGGAATTGTTCAACAATAAACTGGGCTTAAACATACCCTCAACTAACGACGCAATCCTAAACAGAGTCAACAACCCAATAGTCAAGCTGTTGCGGGACTACAGAGGTTACGCCAAGTTGGTGTCAACATACGGTGAAAATCTGCTGCAAAAAATCAACCCGGTCACCGGAAGGCTTCACCCAAGCTTTTTACAAATTGCCACAGCAACAGGAAGGTTTGCCTGCAACGATCCGAACGTGCAAAACATTCCCAGAAATTCAAAAGAGTTTGCCTTTAGAGAATGCTTTAACCCGGCCCCCGGTTATAAAATTGTTGATGCCGACTTTTCCAACTTTGAAATGAGAATTCTTGCGGATTTTTCCGGCGATGAAAAAATGATAAACGCGCTGAAAAACGAGCTGGACATTCACTCGTATACCGCATCCCTAATGTTTGACAAACCATACTCTAACGATTTTAAGAAAAAGTTTCCGGAATTGAGGCAAATGGCAAAACCCATTGGCTTTGGTCTTATGTACGGAATGGGCGCGCCCGGGCTTGTGGGCAGAATCTACGCCGAAACAGGAAAAGAAATAACCGTTGAGGAAAGTGACCAACTTATAAACAAATTTTTCCAAAGCTATCCGAGAGTAAAAAGCTTTTTGGACAAAATGGCCAAAAATGCCCAGAAAAACGGTTGGAGTAGCACGCCGGCCGGGCGTAAGCGCTGGTACCATCTACCGGATAAAGACGACATTGATTATAGAAGAAAGCTGTCTTCAATTGGGCGTGAGGCCAAGAATCACCCGATTCAGGGTACCAACGCCGACGCAATAAAATATGCTTTGGTTTTTGCCCACGAGCGGATGGTTAAAGATAAGATAGACGGAGCAATAATTCTAACCGTCCACGATGAGATTGCCTGCGAAGTGCGGGAGGACCAGGCGCAGGACTTTGCACCCGCTTTGGCCTCCGAAATGGTTAGAGCCGGAGAGCTGTTCTTAAAGAAGGTGCCGGTAGTGTCCCAACCCTTTGTAGGAGACGTCTGGGAGCATTAGCACTTATGTTAAACGTGTGCTAATGTGTGCTATAATTTTTGTATGGTTTGTCACAGGTGCGGTCAGAGGCAAGCAGTAATATCAACCAGCAAAATTGTTGATGGTAGGCAAGTTTACATTGCTTTGTGCGAGGTTTGTTACAACGAACTGCAAAAGCAAACTTCGGCAACCTCCCAGCTAGACAAGCACGGTCGCGACTTAACTGCTTTGGCAAAGCAAGACAAACTGGATCCGGTTATTGGCAGAAAAGAAGAAATTGAACGCGTTGTGCACATTCTCTCCCGAAGAACAAAAAATAATCCGGTATTAATTGGCGAGCCGGGTGTTGGCAAAACGGCCATTGTTGAAGGGCTTGCCCAAAAAATTGTAACCGGAAATGTGCCGGAGCCGCTTAGGAACAAACGCGTGTTCTCTCTTGATCTTGCGTCTGTTTTGGCGGGCACAGGCCACCGCGGCCAGTTTGAGGGCAGATTGAAAGAAATAATCGGCGAGGTGGTTGAGGCGCAGGGACAGATAATTTTGTTCCTGGATGAGTTGCATACTGTTGTTGGCGCCGGCGCCGCTGAAGGCGCAATTGACGCGGCGAATATGTTAAAGCCGGCGCTGGCGCGCGGCGAACTCCAAATGGTTGGTGCTACCACGCTTGATGAGTACCGAAAATACATTGAAAAGGACGCGGCGCTGGAAAGGCGCTTCCAGCCGATATCCGTTAAGGAACCGTCAGAGCAGGATACCATCGCCATTATCAAAGGCCTAAGGGACAGGTACGAGGACCACCACAAAGTCAAAATCACCGACGAAGCAATTGAATCAGCGGTTCAAATGTCCGAAAGGTACATTAGCGACAGGTTTTTGCCGGATAAAGCCATTGACGTGATAGATGAAGCGTCGGCCCAAGTTAGGCTTACACAAGTAAAGGAGCCGGCAAACTTGCGACAAGTGGAGGAAAATCTTGAAGAGCTCAAAAACAAGCTGCGTAACGCGGAACACGAGCAGGAAAAGGCTGAGCTGGAACGCGAGCTTGCGAAAATTGAGCTGGTTAGGAAAGAATTGGTTGATATTTGGACCAAAACCAAATTGGAGGAAATTCCAAATGTAACCAAAAAAGACGTTGCAAAGATTGTGGCCAGGGCAACCGGCATCCCGCTTGAGGAATTGAGCATGGAGGAAAAAGAACGCTTGTTGCACATGGAGGCGCGTATACACGAAAGAATGGTCAACCAGGACAACGCCGTGCATATTGTCTCCGAAGCCATAAGGCGCGCACGTGCGGGTTTGAAAGACCCGAACAGGCCCATTGGCACCTTTTTGTTTCTTGGTCCAACCGGTGTTGGCAAAACCGAGCTGTCCAAAGCGCTGGCCGAGGTTTTGTACGGCCAAGAAGATATGCTGGTTAGGTTGGACATGAGCGAGTATATGGAAAAACACACGGTGAGTAAAATCATAGGCGCGCCGCCCGGATACATTGGTTACGATGACGGTAAGCAAATCACGGAAATTGTGCGACGCAAACCTTTTTCCATCATTTTGTTCGACGAAATTGAAAAAGCCCACCCGGAGGTGTTCAA